>Ga0209715_1000252_pt1 | contig 47592 bp, 34 predicted proteins | sample COGITO_mtgs_1205_2_FD_184809 | JGI IMG/M metagenome (GOLD analysis project Ga0209715, IMG submission 184809) | Pelagic marine microbial communities from North Sea - COGITO_mtgs_120503 (SPAdes) (version 2) | ecosystem: Environmental > Aquatic > Marine > Epipelagic ... | reverse complement strand
TTTGTTACTTTATTAAATTTTTTTTCTTTTTATATTTAAGATAAGTTTTCATTAGTTCAACTTTACAGAACACAACTCCCTAAATTCATTGGGCTTATATGGCAATGAAAATATCTTTTTTTTTTTTTAAAACCTACTTTTATTAATGAATAATTAATATGAAATTAATAGTAGTTAATTACATTGATTAATATTTAAAAAGATATATACCAATGAAAAAATTAATTACACTTTGTTTTATTTTTAGTTTTTTAATGACTATCACCCTTGAAGCTCAGCAAACCGTTTATGTACAAACTGGAGGTTCAGGTGATGGTTCAAGTGAATCAACACCTTATGGAAGCTTTAATACTGCTCTAGCAGATATAGACTCTGCAGGAGATAAGCTTATTGTCATTGGAACTATTTCGCTTCAAAACATAAATCTTACTTCTAAAAGTTTTGCATTTACAATAGAAGGCTTAAACACGAGTTCAACTTTAGAAGGAAATGGTGGTACAGGAAGGTTATTTACAATCAATGGAGCAACCTCTGCTGATGTAACCTTTAAAAATCTTACATTTTCAAGTTTTAACACAACACTTGCGGGTGGAGGTGTCTTTTTCAACAACATTGCTGGAGCTACAGCTACCTTTGAGAACTGTACTTTCACTGGAAATTCTGTAACTAACGGAGCTGGTGGTGGTGCAATATTCTCTGCTAATGGAACATTGCATATCATAGAATCCTCATTTGAAAATAATACTTCCTCAGACGAAGGAGGTGTTATTTTTGCTAATTCAGGAACAATTACAATCACCAATACACTTTTTAAAACAAACTCTGCGGCTTCAAAAGGAGGAGCTATTTATACAACTAATGGAGATTTTACCATATCAGGGTCTACTTTTTATGATAATGAAACAACTGGCGCAGGTGGTGGATCTGCGTTCTATGTTGCAGGTTCTGGTAGTACCAATAGTATTACTAAGTGTACATTTTTTCAAAATACAACTGCTAATACTAACCAAGATTATGGAACTATACGAACAGACAATGGCAATACCACGGTTACCAATAGTTTGTTTTACGATAATAAAACCAATAATGATTCTGGAGCAACATCTGATTGGGGGTCAGGTCCGGGAGGAACACAAACATTTAATACCTCTATCGCACAATGGATTAGTACTAATATAGATAATCAAGATGAAGGAACTGGTTCTATTACAGGAATAAAAGGTGGTGGAGGTACTGCAGCAGACCTTACCAATTCTAGTTTATCTTGGGATGCTGCTCTAAACAAAATAATCTTTACAGCGCCAAATGCCTTAACAGACAATTCTCCTATTGATTTTGGAAGTGACACAGAAGATGTAGGAGCTTATGATTCTAAGATAAATATCTTTAAAGCTACTAACAGTAATGTTTGGAATGATGTAACTAATTGGTCAAATGGTACTTTACCAACTTCAACAGACAATGTTGCGGTATTATCAGGAGCAGAAGTAACTCTAAACACAGATGCTACAATAGTTGATTTAAAAATAAAGGCTAATTTAAAAATTAATTTAGGAAAGAGTTTAATTGTAACCGGTGAGGTAACAGGTAATGATAACAAAGTATATTACAAAAGAAATTTAACTGCAATTGCAGGAGATGCAGAAGGATGGCATTTAGTAGCTTCACCTGTCTCTGGAGAAACCTATAACAATGCTTATGCTGATGCAGAGAGTTTAGCAACAAGTACCACTAATACATCTCTTCGGGGTATAGGTTTTTATGCCACTGCAAATGATACTTGGTCCTATCTTGTAAACGATGATAGCAATGCAGGAACTTTTAGCTCAGGGCATGGCTATGCCATGAAAAGAGCTTCAACTGGTCAAGTAAAGTTTATTGGCAATTTAAATACAGATGATACTGGAGTTGATGCTACAATATCTACTGCTGGTAATGGATTTAACTTATTAGGAAACCCTTACACTGCTTTTGTAAATAGTGCTACTTTTTTAGGAGACAATAGCAGTTTAGACCAACAAATTTGGGTTTGGGACCAAGATAACGGAGGAAATCATGAAGTAAAAGTTTTAGCAGATGATTTTGAAATAGCTCCAGGTCAGGGATTTTTTGTTAAAGCTAACAGTGGAACAGCTGTTAATTTTGCTGAAAGCAACCAATCTGCTCAAGGAACAGATACTTTCTTGAGAACAAATTCTTGGACAGAAGTAAAACTTCTAATGACTGATGGTGAAAAAAATCGTTTTATAAAGTTATATTTTACAGACAATGCAGCTACCGGTTTTGATGCTGGATGGGAAGGAGAAGTTTTCGGGGGAGTTCAAAACGAAATAGATGTATTTACTCACTTAGTTGAAGATAGTCAAGGAAAAAAATATCAGGTACAATCGTTACCATTATCTGATCTTGAATCTTTGGTTATTCCTCTAGGTGTTACTATTGAAGCAGGGAAAACTGCTACTTTCTCAATAGAAAACTCAAATATTCCTTCTAATATTAATATATATATAGAAGACAAACAAGACAATAGTTTTACTTTGTTAGAAGCAGATGCAAACTTTAGCTTTACTCCAGAGAATAATCTTGACGGTATTGGACGTTTTTATATCCATACTACCACTAGTTCATTAAGTACAGATGATTTTGGGTTTAACAATACTCTAAGCATCTATACTTCAAGTAGAGAAAACTTACGTGTTGTAGGTGTGCAAAACGGAACAGCAAATATACAGTTATATAATATCCTTGGAAAAGAAGTACTTAAAGATTCTTTTGAAGGAAATGGTGTGAATGACATTGCATTACCTATACTAAACAGTGGTGTTTATATTGTAAAAATAGCTACAGAAACAGGAACAACTAACAAAAAAATAATTATTCAATAAGGTACGAATATGAAAACTCAGAAAGAAACTAACAACAAAGAAATTTCTCGTAAAGATGCGCTTAAAAAGATTGGTGATTACGGAAAATATGCTGCATTAACTGCCATTGGAACCTATACTATTCTAAGCCCTAAAAAAGCACAAGCTAGTAGCCCTACTAATCCTGGTACAGGTTTCCGTGTTAATTCTGGAGCATTAGAAAATATTATAGACCAACAAAATGAAGACCTTTATGAAGGTATTGGAGATATGTATGATTAATCTATTGGGGCTCAAAATAAAGCTTTACTTTTTATCTAGCAAAATTAAATAAAAACCATTAAATTTTTATATTTATGAAAAAAATTACAATTTTAACTTATCTATTCATAATATTCGCATGTTTTATTTCAACAGCGCAAACTACCGTTTATTTACAAGCTGGAGGTACTGGTGATGGAACAAGTGAATCAACACCCTATGGAAACTTTGGACAAGCTCTGGGCGATATAGTATCTGCAGGAGACATCTTGAGAGTAATTGGTGATATAAGTTTGGCCGGCGGTCAAAATATTAGTTCAAAAACATTCGCATTTACAATTGAAGGTGATTCTGACCTATCTACCCTAACAGGTACTGATGGTATTACAAGAATGTTTACCATTAATGGAAGTTCGGGACAAGATGTTACATTTAAAAACTTAATTTTTACTGGAGCAACAAATCAAACAGGTAGTGGTGGTATCTATTTTAGCAATGCAACAGGAGCTATAGCTACCTTTGAGAATTGCACCTTCACTGGTAATTCTACAAATAATGCTGCTGGTGGTGGTGCCATATTTTTTGCAAATGGAACTTTGAATATCATAGATTCCTCATTTGAAAATAATACATCTACAGACAAAGGTGGTGCTATTGTTGGTAACTCAGGTACAATTACAATCACAAATACACTATTTAAAAGTAACTCTGTACCTTCTAAAGGAGGAGCTATCTATGTACTTAATGCAAATTTTACCATAACAGGTTCTACTTTTTATGATAATGCAACAACCAATACTAGTGGGGCTTCTGGTGGGGCTGCTTTATATGTTGCAGGTACTGGTAGTACAAATAGTATCACAAATTGTACATTTTTTCAAAATAGAATTGGGCTCCCTAATAACCAAGATTATGCGACAATAAGAACAGATAATGGTACTACAACTGTAATCAATAGTTTGTTTTACGATAATAAAACAAATAACGGTGAGGGTTCACCAGCAGACTGGGGTTCAGGTCCTAACGGAACACAAACATTTAATACCTCTATAGCACAATGGGTTAGTAATAATATAGACAATCTAGATGAAGGAACTGGTTCTATTACAGGAATTAAAGGTGGCGGTGGTACTCCAGCAAACCTATCTGAATCTAACCTAACATTTAATGCAACTTCTGGATATGTAGAATACAATACAGTAGATGAGGGAACAGACAGCCCAATCGATTTTGGCTCTGATGGAAATGATGTAGGTGCTTGGAATTCTGGGCTTACTTTAGCTTTAGATGAAGTACTAAAGTCTAACGTATCTATTTATATGAATACTGATTCAAAAACCATAGAAATAAATCATGACTTAGATCAAAGTTTATCTGTAAAATTATTTACTATTTTAGGCTCGAGTGTAATGGAGGTAAAAAATGTGAGCAAAACAGCAATATTAAACGTTAATCAACTAAAAACTGGAGTGTATATTTTAGTAGGAAAATCTTCAGGAAGGTATTTTTCTAAAAAATTACTAATCAATTAGATAAAAATTTAATAATTAATTATAGACAGGAATTCTAATACAATTCCTGTTTTGTTTTTAAATAAAATGAAAAAGTTCCCCAAAATAAAAGCAATTGGTGTTTTAATTACTTTTTTCGTATTTGTGTTGTTTTCTAACATAATATTTAGTCAAAATCAGCCAAATATAGTTTATATTATGACTGATGACCAAAGCTCAATCCTATTACGAGATAGTGACAGCCAAAATCAATCAAGGCCTTTTGGCTTTAATGGAGACCCCAAAGTTCATACACCAATAATAGATAATTTAGCTACAAATGGTATTGTATTTAATAACGCCTTTGTATCGTCATCAATTTGTAGTCCAAGTAGATACAGTATTTTAACAGGAAAATTTGCAGGTAGATCAGAGGGTGATAACTTTTTAAATAATTTTCCTTTAGGATTACTCTCAAGAATCTCAAATAATATTGAGCTAGAGGAGGATTTAACAAACCTGCCTAAACAACTACAAACGGCCGGTTATACAACAGCATTTATTGGAAAATCACATATTGTAGATCATGATATCTTGCAAAACTACACCCAGGGAACAAATGGTTTTATGGCCTACGGTCAAGAAGATGATCCTTATGAAGCCTCTATTTCTGATGCCATGAAGTTTAATCATGATAGATGGGCAGACCGTATGAAAAGTTTTGGTTTTGATGTTGTAGATGCTTTCTACCCCGCTAACTTGAGAGAACTCAAAAATGATCCCTTAAATGTTCATAATGTTGAGTATAAGAATAAAGCTGTTTTAAATTTCATAGAAAATTCAGATGATGAACCATTTTTTATCTACTACAGTGAAACCATACCACATGGACCTGCACCTTATTGGGTTAATGATGGAAATTATTATGCCGGATTAGATGCGGATGAAAATATTACTGCGGAAGGAGTTTTGATTCAAGATTATTCATACTTACCTACAAGAGATGAAATTAAGTCTGAGATATCTGGTATGTCTGGAAAAGATTTAAATCACGCTTGGTTGCGTTGGTTTGATCATGCAGTAGGTGCTGTTATTAATAAACTTGAAGAAAAAGGAAAACTTGATAATACTTTAATTATTATTACCTCTGACCATGGAGACTTTAATAAAGCAAAAGCAACAAATTATGAAGGTGGTATAAAAGTGCCACTAATGATGTATTGGAAAGATGGAATAGTAAGTTCAGGGACTTATGATGAATTGGTACAAAATATAGACTTTGGACCTACCTTTCTTGATATTGCAGGTGTAGACATTACTAATATAGAAATGGATGGAAAGAGTCTAAAACAAGTTTTAGTGAACAATTCTCAAGAACCTGTTCATGACTATCTATTTTTTGAACTTGGTTACTCTAGAGCAATAAGAACAAAAGATTGGAAATACGTTACTGTTCGCTATCCTGACGCGATTAACGAACAAATTGCCAATGGACAAACATTTAATGGCCCTAACCAAACACAAGTCCCTCTACCCTATTACATCCCAAATGTTTCTTTAGGTAGTCTAGCAGCTAATCAGTATCCATTATACAATGTAAAAGATCAATTGTTTGATTTAAATTCAGACCCATACGAAACCATAAATTTATTCAATTCAGAACCTGAGAAAGCTACTGAATTAAGAAATATTTTAAGAACTGAACTCCTGTCTTTCCCACAAAGGCCTTATCAAGAATTTACTGATACTAGTATCGATTTAACAGTGTCTAACCTGACTACATCAATTATCGGAAAAGTTCTTACGGGGTATCAAGGTTGGTTTAATTCAGATTCAGATGGCTCTCATCCTAATTTACATTGGAAACATTATAAAACTGCAAGTGGTGCCTTTGAACCAGGAGAAGTTACTATCGATTTTTGGCCAGATATGAGTGAAGCAGATGAAGATGAGAAATATGATACTCCTTTTAACTTTAAGGATGGGTCAACCGCAACTGTTTTTTCATCTGCAAACGAAAAAACTGTAAACAGACACTTTAAATGGATGAATGATTATGGAATTGACGGTGCATTTTTTCAACAGTTTGCTGGTAACCTTAGAGCCAATTCACCGATAAGAAAAGCTAATGACAAATTAGTTTTAGATAATATTATTACTGCAGCTAAAACAAATAATAATAGATTAGTTAGTGTAATGTTTGATTTATCAGGTGCTAATGCTACTGGCACAATGGTAGATGATGTGAAAAATTACTGGCAAGAAATTGCTGACGAATATGGACTTAACGATAATACCAATAACCATTTATTAACGTACAACCAAAAACCAGTTGTTGCTATTTGGGGAGTAGGTTTTAACCGTTCAGACAATTATGATTTAGAGGATGTACAAGAATTAATAGACTTCTTCAAAGACGATCCAGTTTATGGTGGTTGCTCTGTACTCTTAGGAGTACCAAAAAGTTGGAGAACTCCAGGACAAGGAGATGCTGTTAACGATGCACAACTTCTCGAGGTAATAAAATCTGCAGATATAGTACATCCATGGACAGTAGGAAGGTATTCTAGTTTAAATGGAGCTGATTCCTACAGGAATACCATTAGAGATGATAAAGTATGGTGTACTAATGAAGGCCTATTATACATGCCTGTCGTATTTCCTGGTTTTAGCTGGCAAAATTTAAAGAAAAGCCAGGGAGAATCTTCTGATTTAAATATGATACCAAGACTAGAAGGAGATTTTTTATGGCGTCAATTTTACAACACTATTTCAGAGAATGCAGAGACACTTTTTGTGGCGATGTTTGATGAAATAGATGAAGGCACATGTATATTTAAAATAGAAAATAACCCACCTTCCAGTTCTTTAAGTCAGTTTACCAATTACGAGAGATTACCAAATGATTACTACTTGTGGCTAACAGGCAAAGCAGGTGAGGCTTTAAGAAATGAAATCACGTTAACACAGACTCAACCTATCTATCCTAATTTATCTTTGTCAAACACCTATTATGTGGCTGAAAGCGGAGATGACACCAACACAGGTACTAGTGAAGGAACAGCATTTTCATCTGTTCATAGAGCTTATGATATTTTGGATAGTGATACAATAAATATTTCGAGTAATGTTATACATAACTCCATTGTTAGAATTAAAAAAAGTATAACTTTTAAGGGAACTAGCAATGCCACACTACTTCCAGATGAAAATAAGGTTGGTACAAATCGAATGTTTCACATCATGGAACCTAACTTAGATGTGATATTTGAGAATATTACTTTCAAAGAAAATAAAGAATCTTCCATAAACGGAGGTGCTATAAATATGAATGCAAATTCAAATCTTACATTTTTAAACTGTGAATTTGAAGACAACTCTACAGGTGGGTATAATAAAAACGGGGGAGCCTTATTCTTTAGCGAAGGAAATGTTACAATTACCAACTCTATATTTAAAAATAATCTTGCTAGAGGAAATGGAGGAGCTATTAGTGGTTCGGGTGACGGATTGGCTATCATAACAGGCTCTTTATTTATAAATAATCAAGCATTAAACATAAATAACCCATCTGGTGATACTGCCAACGGAGGCGCTGTAAGTATCTTTGGTGATGAAAGACAAATAATAATGTCCAAGAATACATTCTATAATAATACGTCAACTTTTCAAGGAGGGGGATTGTTTTTTGGAGGTCTTAATGAAGAAAGCGAGATTAAAAATATTACTGTTTTTCAAAACAATGTAAATCTTACATCATCAGAAAATGCAGGTGGAGCAGGTATTCGATTGGAGGGGAATAGAAATTTTGTAATTAAAAATTCTCTTATTTATGGAAATGTAATGGGAGATAGCAGCACTAATGAATCCGATTTACATACTGCTTCAGCATCTCATTTATCACTCATAAACTCTTTAGTTGGATTTTCAAATAACTTGGGTTTTGATGATTTCTTTGATTCCTCAAATATTAATGCCGATTTATCCTCTTCAAATTTATTTTTCGATGATCAAATTGGTTTTGTAACTTATGACATAGCTCCCATTGAAGATGACACGCCAATTAATTTTGGAGATGATGGCAACGATGCAGGTGCTTGGAATTCTATGTTTGTACTTTCTAACAATTCAATTGCTACTGAGGATCAAATGTTTTCTGTTTTTTTCAATAAAACGGATAAAACATTAAAAATATTTAGTAGAAAAAATTCCGAGATGTTAATTACTATCTTCAATATAAATGGAGCTGAAGTATATCCTAAAAAAAAGATAGCAACAACAGATTTAATTTCATTAAAGAAGTTTAAAAATGGTTTATATATAATTCGAGCTGAGTTTAATCAAAAAAGTATTTCAAAAAAATTCATTCTTCATTAAAATATAGGTAATCAAATGGTTAAGAAAATAGTTTCCTTACTAATTATAAGTGTAATTCACTTTTCTGTATTGGCACAAAACGACATTAAGGTTGAAGGTGTAATTATTGACGGGAATAAAGAAACACTTCCCTATACAGCTGTCAGTATTTTATCTAAATATATTGGAACTGTTAGTAATGATGATGGAGCCTTTCTTCTAAAGTTAAAAAAATCAAATTTAAATGACACCATAACTGTTTCCACACTGGGATATAAGACATTTAAAATTAAAGTATTAGATTATCTTAATTTAAAAAATAAAGTAATTGTTCTTAAAGAAGAATCGGTTTCACTTGATGAGATAATTCTAATAAACCCGCTTATCGTAGTTAAAGGTGCACTAAAAAATTTAAATCAAACTACGTACAAAAAACCCCATCAACTCAATATTTTATACAGACGATTTTCAAATGAAAATAATAGTTCTAGGTTTTTAGTTGAACACTTTATTAAAGTATACGACACAGGACCAACATCTTCAATTTTTGGTTTAATAGAAATTGCTCAAGCTAGAATGTCTAATGATTACAGATTTGCAAAAAAGAAACAGCAATTTCATGCAGTTAATATGATTGCAAAGCAGAATCCTCTGCGGAAGGGCATCAGTTTAAACAAGTTTAAGTGGAAGATTATTGACGATAGCTCTTACGACGGTGAAGAAGTTATCGTTATAGAAGGTAAAGGGAAAAAAAATCCTTCTAAGTGGATCCGACTATATATTGGAGATAAAACAAAAAGTATCTATAAATTAGAAAAATCTGATTTAAATGCTGTTTATATCTACAAAAAAAATAAGGACGGTAAAATGGTTCTCAGCTATCACAATAGGGAATATGTTTTTTGGGAAGAAGTTAATCCTAGGATGCAAAAACTTTTAAAACTCAAAAAAAATAAAATCAAATTATCCTATAGACATGAAGCCATTGTTTTAGGAATTGAATTTGAAAGAAAAGAAATAAAAGTAAGAGATAATATTTTACCTCGAATAGACATGGGGGATTACAAGATAAATTACAAATCTGATTTTTGGAAAGGTTTAAATTTACCTCCCAATTCTGAGTTTTATAAAACTAGTGCTAAACAATTAGAAAATTTGTACGGAATCCCTATCGAGGCTCAGTTTAAAAGAATTAAATAAATCAATACGTTTCTTTCACATTAACATCAATTTACTCTTAAATAAGTTGAATATTATTGTATTTTCCATAACTTAAATTTAAATATTAAGTGAAAATTAATTTTAAATTAATGCAAGTCATTAAATTAGTTTTCTAGTAAATAATTTATAAGTTAAAAAAAGTAGTATTTATTTATCAAAAAAATTCTTCAAACTAATTAAAATCGACTATGACAAATAATACACTCACAAGAATCACAATAATTTGTTTTTTAACGCTCGTTACTATTTCCGCTAAGGCTCAATATGAACCCTCTATACTTTTCTACAACGATTCAAATCAGTTAGTTTATGTATCAGATGAAGAGGGTAATCATATTCCTGATTTCAGTTACGTCGGTTATAAAAATGGTGAAGAACCTTTGCCAAATGTCGAAGTTGTTAAAGAAATAAGTCCAATTTCTGGTGATAACACAACACATATTCAATCAGCTATAGACGAGGTAGAAGCATTACCATTAAATGAAGAAGGACATAGAGGTGCGTTGCTATTACTTCCAGGTGAATATCCCGTTAGTGGTCAACTCATAGTAAACAAAAGTGGAGTTATCATCCGTGGTTCTGGTGATGGCGAAAACCCTTCACTAAATACAATAATTACAGGGGTAGGAAATATCCCTGATGAACGAACACTAATTAGAATTGGTACAAATAACAAAAGTGGTTTTGGAGGACAGGTTACAGGAACTAGACAAAATATCATTAGCCCATACCTACCGGCTGGCAGCAGAACTTTTGAAGTTGAAGATGCATCTGTTTATAATATTGGTGACAATATCATCATAAAACATCCAAGTACTGAAGCTTGGCTAGCATCAGTTGATAATGGTGGAACAGCAAGCGATGCTCCTTGGGAGCCAAACACAATAAATTTAGTTTTCAATAGACACATTACAAATATAGATGGAAATAAAATTCAAGTGGCCACACCCATCTATGACAAATTAGATAGGTCTTTATCTCAATCCTATGTCTATACTTACAATGGAAATAGTCAATTAAAAGAGTGTGGGATTGAAAATCTTAGAATATTTGTAGAATCATCTGGGGTAACGGGAAGAGACCATGTCAAAACAGGTATAAACATGATCGGCGTAGATAACTCTTGGGTAAAAGGAGTCACAATTTTAAGAGTAAGTGACCAGGGAATAAAATTTGATGAAGCTACACGTTGCTCTGTTATAAATACCAAAGTATTAGAAATGCATGGTCCAATTTCAGGAGGGTGGCGATATAATTTTGAAGTAACTGACTTCTGTAATAATATCCTTTTTGAGAATTGTACAGCATCTGATGGAAGGCACACATTTGTTGCTAATGGAGCAAGTGATGTTAATGGAATTGTTTTTACCAATTGCTCATCTACTGGAGATTATACTAGATCTGAGTCTCATAGACGTTGGGGACAAGGAATACTTTGGGATAATATTTCATGGACAAACACCAATACAACCGGTATTTTAGGGTTGCACAATAGAGGAAGCTATGGAACAGGGCATGGATGGACATTAACCAATGGAGTAGCATGGAATATTGATGCCCCAAATAACCAAATAGCTATTCAAAAACCACCAGTTGGTCAAAATTACGCAATTGGTTGTAATGCAACTGTAAATAATGCTGGTCCATTTAACCACCCAGAAGGCTATATAGAAGGAACCGGAGAAAATTTATTAATTCAATCTTTATATAACTCTCAATTTCAAGATAGAATTACACATGGAGTATTACCTGATACACCAGGAAATTTGTTCCCAAATGATTATGTGTATACAGATGACGAAAAGTATGTAGAACTTACATGGCATGATGTATCTATTGAAGAAGAAAATTATATTCTAGAACGTTCAGCTAATGGAACAGATTTTGTAACAATAGCTACACTACCAGCCAATACAGAAACTTACACAGATACAGAGTTAGATCAAGAAAACTATTTTTACAGAATAAAAGCAACGAACTTAATTGGAACTTCACCAGCTTCCAATACTGTTCAAACAAATGATTACCAATCACCTACTCAAGTTATATATGTTTCAGCAACAGGAGCAGGTACAATGGACGGTACAAGTGAATCAAATGCATTTGGAAACTTTGGAACAGCCATGACTAATGTAAACTCTGAAGACGATAAACTTATCATTATAGGAACCATTTCGCTAGAAGGAATAAATCTTACCTCTAAAAGTTTTGCATTTACAATAGAAGGTTTAGATGCAAGTTCAACTCTAGAAGGAAATGGAGGTACAGCAAGATTATTTACAATCAATGGAGCAAGCTCTGCTAATGTAACCTTTAAAAATCTTACTTTTTCAGGTAACAATACAACCCTTGCTGGCGGTGGTGTCTTCTTCAATAACAACGCAGGAGCTACAGCTACCTTTGAGAACTGTACCTTCACTGGAAATTCTGTAACTAATGTTGCTGGTGGTGGTGCCATATATTCTGCCAATGGAAGTTTAACTATAACAGATTGTGTTTTTGAAAATAATACATCATCAGATAAAGGAGGGGCTATAGTCGCAGCAATCTCTGTAAATGTAAATATCTCTGGATCTCTTTTTAACGGAAACTCCGCAACTAGAGGTGGTGCAATTGCGGTAACAGGTAATAATGTAGATTTCGTTTTAGATACCAGTACTTTTGTGAATAACACCGTATCTAGTAATGGTGGTGGAGCCCTTTATTTAGGAGGTACTAATGCTAACAGTAGCATAACAAATACTACTATTTTTAATAATAGTGTAACTTATACAAGTTTAAATCAATCTACAGGGGGTGGAATTCGAATAGAAGGCGCTAGACCTTTTACGATTACCAACTCCCTAATCTATGGAAACAATGTAAGCGATGGAAATGGAACAGCTGCTTCAGATATCGGAGGACCTTCAGCTGTAGAACTTACATTAAACAACTCCCTTACTCAAAAAATTGAACCCGTTTTAGTTTCAATAGGTAACGGAGGAAATGATGTGTTCTCAACATCCATAACTACTGCAGATTTGTCAGCATCTAACCTAACATTTAATACAACTTCTGGATATGTAGAATACAATACAGTAGATGAGGGAACAGACAGCCCAATCAATTTTGGATCTGATGGGAATGATGCTGGATCCTGGAATTCTGGGTTTACTTTAGCTTTAGATGAAGTACTAAAATCTTATGTGTCTGTTTATATGAATACTGATTCAAAAACCATAGAAATAAATCATGACTTGGATGAAAACTTGTCTGTAAAATTATTTACTATTTTAGGAGTAAGTGTAATGGAGATGAAAAATGTGAGTAAAACAGCAACAATAAAAGTAAATCAACTAAAAACTGGAGTGTATATTTTAATAGGTAAATCTTCAGGAAATTATTTTTCTAAAAAACTACTAATAAATTAGATAAAATAAAAAACTAAATCTTTAAATAGGAATTCTAATACAATTCCTATTTCCCTAGTTCAATTTAATATCAAGAATTAAGTAAATATTAATTTTAAATTAATGAAGTTGTATTTATTTGTTTCAAATATCAATTAGGTAACTCTAAAAAACTTAATCTATGAATAAATTCCAATATTGCATATTACTTTTTCTACTACCTTTTTTTGTTTTCTCTCAAAAAAATATAGTTAAAGGAAAAGTCACAGATAAGTCTGGAGAGCCTTTGTTAGGCGTAACTATTTTGATTAAAGGATCAACTCTCGGTTCATCAACAGATCTTGACGGAAACTATGAACTAAATACCAAGGAAATAACAATAGGTATTCTACAATTTAGTTATTTAGGTTTTGAAACTAAAGAAGTTAAATTTGATCAAAATTTAAAAGAAATAGATGTTATATTAGAAGAATTAGCAGAACAGCTTGATGCCATTGTAATTACCGCTTTGGGAATAAAAAGAGAAAAAAAATCTTTATCCTATTCAACTCAAAAAGTAGAAACAGAGGATTTAACAGAGGCCAGATCAACAAATGTTTTAAATGCACTAGCAGGTAAAGCTTCTGGTGTTCAAATAGTAAGTTCATCAACTCCAACAGGAACAACCAGAGTAGTAATTAGAGGTCTAACTTCTATTACTGGTGATAATCAACCACTATATGTTATCGATGGTGTACCCTTAGATAGCAATCCCGGAGACGCAGGAGTTTCTGTATGGAATGGAGGAGATGATTTAGACTTGGGTAGTCCATTATCTACAATTAACCCTGATGATATAGCTTCGCTTCAAGTACTAAAGGGAGCAAATGCATCTGCTCTTTACGGCTCTAGAGCTTCAAACGGAGTAGTTTTAATTACTACAAAACAAGCAAATAAAAAAGATAAAGCAAAAATTCGTGTTAATATTAATTCTAATTTCTCTGTTACTTCTAACAGGGAGTATCCCTACTACCAATATGTCTATGGTGCAGGAGATAACGGTAGAACTGTAACTGGTGGAAGACCAGTAGATACCGAAACAGGATTACCTATTGTTGGAAACTATAGAAGAGCTTACGGAATGCCCTTTTTAGGGCAACAAGTTCTAGATTATAATGGAACCGTTGGCCCATATGCCGCTAATACTAACAATGTAAAAGAATTATATAAAGTTGGAACTGTTTCAACCAACACCTTCGCATTTTCAAAAGCTGGAAAAAAAAACACCATCAGATTTTCATATGCTAACACACTGGGAGACCATGTAATAGATAGAATGGAAAAAATTAATAGAAATAATGTTGCACTTCGATTTTCTAGTGATATTTTAGAAAATTTGAAATTAAATACAAGCTTACGATATGTAAATCAGCGCGTTACTAACAGGCTTTATCAAAACGGAAGTAACCGTAATCCAGCGAGTAATTATATTTGGATGTTACCTAATATGTCAAAAGCGAATTTAAATCCTTACAAGGATGAAAATAACGAAGCATTTAATTATCAAGGAGAGTTTAATAACCCTTATTGGAATATTTATGAAAACACCAATCAAGACGAACTCAATAGAGTTGTTGCAAATTTAACTTTAGATTGGAAAATTATTGAAGGTTTAAGTTTAAGGTCTCGAATTAACGGTTCCATTAATAAAGTTGATAGATTTGAATTTAATAATTTGGGGGCTGCTTTTGATCCAAATGGACTTTACAGAGAAGTTAAGGTAAATCGAAAAAATTGGAATTATGAGGCCATACTGAATTATACTACTAAAATAAATGATTTTTCTTTAGCAACCCTTTTAGGTGTCAATAAATTTGACTTAAGAACTTCGGGTAAAAGAATTACAGCTAATTCTATATTAGAACGTGATATTATAGATATATCTAATGGTGATGAGTTTTCACCAACAGTTTACTTACCCAACAACAAAACAATTAATTCTGTTTTCAGCTCGCTTTCTATTGGCTTAAAAGACACCTATTATGTTGATATTACCGGTAGAAACGATTGGTCATCTACACTACCCTTAGACAATAATTCTTATTTTTATCCATCTGTTGGGGCTACTACTATTTTCACAAACTTATTACCCTCTAGCAGTTTTCTTAACTATGGAAAAATTAGAGCATCTTTTGCTCAGGTTGGAAGTGATACATCTTTTGATAGGTTAGTTAATAACTATATAGAAGGCGGAAACTACAACGATACCCAATGGTTTGCTCTTCAATCACAAAGAAATAATCCTGACCTTAAACCAGAATTAACAAACTCTAAAGAACTTGGATTAGAATTAGAGTTTTTCAACAAAAAAATAACCTTGGATGCTACCATCTACCAATCTTCAACAAACGATCAAATCATTCCTGTTCGTGTGACTCCTACATCAGGTTTTATCTCTAAATTTATTAACGCAGGAGAAATTGAAAATAAGGGTATAGAGCTCTTTTTATCTACTAAAATATTTGATAAACAATTCAAGTGGAAAACAGACGTTAACTGGTCAAAAAACGAATCTAACGTATTATCCTTATCTCCTGGAACTGACAGATTACTCCTGAGAAATTGGTTTAATGTTGGAGTCTTTGCTGAAGTAGGTGAACCATTTGGAAATATAAGGGGTAATGCTCAAGCGAGAGATCCAGAAAGTGGTACACCATTAGTTTTTCCTAATGGAAGAGCACGTTGGGAAAATGATCAACTATTAGGAAATGCTCAGCCTGATTGGATTGGAAGTATTAGAAATGCATTCTCCTTTAAAGGATTTAGCCTTAATGTTCTTTTAGATGTTAGGATGGGTGGAGAATTATTTTCGGCAACTATGGTAAAATCAAATAATTATGGAGTTCATGCCGAAACTTTAACAGGTAGGGAAGATTATTTGTTTTCAACACTGGTTTTAGGAGAAAATAATAACGAAAGATCTGGAACAGGTTTATTTGGAAATTCTTATGGTGATTCTCAAAGAGCCAAGGGTAGAACTTACGAAGGATCTGCCATTGGCGTTCAAGATGATAACGGGAACTGGGTAGCACAAAGAGACTCGGAAGGGAATATTATGTATTCGAATATTTGGTTAAGTCCTCAATTATATGGTTTTGATGGAATAAATGATCAATCTAGATTTGTTTATGATGCTTCGTTTGTTAAGATAAGAGAGGTTGTTTTTGGCTACACATTTCGGGGTAGAATTTTACAAAAACTAAAAAACATCAAACACTTAAAACTCTCAATTGTTGGTAGAGACTTATGGACAATTTTCAGAAATACACCTCAAGGATTAGATCCAGAAGCAGGAACTACCTCTGGAAACGGTCAAGGAATTGAGTTTGGTTCATTTCTGCCAACTAGAACCGTTGGAGTTAATTTAAACATAAGTTTCTAATACTAAAATTATGAAAAACAACAATTTAGTCATCAAATTATTTTTAATCACAATACTAATTTTTTCATCTTGTTCTTCGGATTTTGAAGAAATAAACACAAATGAATATAAGTTTAATGATGCCACACCTGAAGAAGTTTTTGCTGGTGTTGTAAAAAATACTCTAGATCTAGTAGGCGGTGTAATGAATGATCAAATATTTAATACATATGCCAGTTATTATGGTGGTAAAGGAGGGCAATTTAGTAGATTCTTTTATCAAGAAAGTACCCTTGACGTCCATTGGAGAAAATTCTATGTAAATATTTTAAAAAATAATCAAGAAATAATTGACAACTTTTCTGACAACCCTGATTATATAAATAGAACTTACATTGCTAAAATTTGGAAAAGCTATGTTTTTTCAGTTATGGTTTCTACTTTTGGGCCAGTCCCTTATGAAGAAGCATTATCTGGAGCAAGTTCAGCTAGATATGATTCAGAAGAACTAATTTACACGAGTATACTCTCTGAACTTGAGGAAGCGTCAAATAATATAAATCCTTCTGGAGATGTTTTATCTGAAGATCCCATATTTAATGGAGATTTAGTTAAATGGAAAAAATTTGCCAATACACTTCGTTTAAAAATTGCTCTACGCATATCTGAGGGGTTTCCTTCTTTAGCTCAACAACATGGATCTGATGCAATGGTAAACGAAAACAACCTTATAAATTCAAATGATGAAAATGTAACAATGAAATGGGGTATTTCTCAAGAGAATTGGTCATATAACTACACAAGATATATGTTTGTTCAAGCGAGTAATGATGTTATTCCTTACATTAATTTTCATTTTCTATTGAATTTAAAAACCTATTCAGATCCTAGATTATATAAATTAATAGAACCCTCTACTCAACCAATACTCATAACGGATCAAGTTTATAGATCAGGTTCGCAAACCGAATTAATTACAGTACAATATGAATTACCTTATTTTGGGAGGCCACTTGGTGGAAATGGTGTTGTAGATGGTTGGAATTTAAATGGATTTGATAATATTCTTAGCGGTATATCTACTGATAGATTTAGCAAACTCAAAGAAGAATTATTTATGACCGAAAATATGTCTTTTAATATCATTACAAATGCTGAAACCAACTTCATAAAATCAGAAGCTAAATTATTGGGCTGGGGAGGTTCAAGGAGTGCGGAGGAATATTATTATGATGGAATAGACGCATCATTTGAACAATACGAAGTTAACGGATCTGCAGCATACAAAGAGAAAGATGGTATTAAATGGGGAACATCTAGTCAAGGAGATAGAGGATTATATTCTTTGGTAACGAGTGGCATTTCATCAGACTCTTTTGACAAAATAGCAAGACAACGTTGGTTAGCAAGTTTTAACCAAGGACATGATATCTGGTGTATGCAAAAAAGAACAAGAAGATTGCCATTAATAGATCATTTCAATCCTGATGGATCCACTGGTTTAGACTACGCAGCATTACCAGAAAGAATGATATATCCTCCAGTATCAGAATCTGTTTTGAATGGTCAAGCCCTTCAGGAAGCAATATCAAATTTGCCAAATGCTGTTACAGGCTATCAAAGTGGTAATTCTATGTATAATATGATTAAGATGAATAAACCTTACACACCAATAATTTGGGAAAATTTAGTTCCTGAATACAATCAAGATTTTGCAAATCATTTTTATGGTGATTCAGAAGATGACTTAATTGCAGCTGGAGTAAATTATACTATAATATAAATATTATGAAAAATTTAAAAACACTTTATTTCTTATTCTTTGTTATCATCTTTAATTCCTGTACAGAAGACGATGTTGTAACAGGTGATGACAATATATTGAACTATGAAATACCAATTGAACCTGTTGCATCAGATTACTTAGTAGGTGCTCAATATTCAAGATTCGTAAGAAGATCTACTGTTCCTGAGGAGCCAAGTATTGGAATCTATAACGGAAACATAGCGGATCCATTTGTTTATGAACAACACGTTAACCAGGCAAATACTGCTGGTATAGATTTTTTTATTTTCCAATTTCGTTCTGCTAATAATTCTAATGCAAATAACCAAGATGCTACTTTTATAAATGATCTTCAAACTGCATCTAACTCACAAGATTTGAATTTTGCACTATCCTATAATTTTGGAAACATGGGGCTAAATAACAATAATAGAATTGAAGACCGTGGTTTAGTTCAAAGGTTTGTGGATGATTTCAAATTAATGATTCCCTTTTTTGATCAACCCAATTATATGAAGATTAATGGTAAAAATGTGGTCTACATGTTTAATAGCTTCAACCTTCATTCTAACGACAATGCCGCACTTTATCAATTAATGAGAGATGAATTGTCTGCTATGGGGGTAGAATTATACCTAATAGGTATGCAACCTCAATGGACACCGACATTAAGATTTGATTTTAGATTTGTAAATGGAATTGATGCAGTAACTCATACTCCATACGCTATAATAAACCAAAATGATTATGACCGCTATACATTTTTTCATCGCATAGTAAATCTTGCTTGGGAATACCATAAAGAAACATGGTTAAATTATAATATAGAATATATTCCAACCATTGCACCATCAGTAAACTTAAAACTAATTAATAGTGGAAGTCCTACATACGTCATAGACAAAAATGAAGAATGGTTCAGAGCACATTGCAATGTTGCTAGAAGAGCAGTAGGATCTAATAGAATTGTTTTATTAGACTCATTTAACGATTGGAATAGAGGAACTCAAGTAGAGTCTGCTGATACCTATGCTGATGAATTTTTAAATATTCTGAGAGAAGAATTTAAAGTAAACTAATTTATGAGCATTACTTTTAGAATTTTAATATTCTTAACATTTTTGAGTGCGGAAATAAATAGCCAATCGTTGATAGATAACCCTATTGGTGAAAGTAATTCAATAGAAGGAAAAATCCTAGCAGGTTATCAAGGTTGGTTTAATACGAAAAAAGATGGAGCAGATTTAGGTTGGAAACATTACAATAATAAGGGAGTTTTTAAGCAAGGAAGTGTGAATATCGACTTTTGGCCCGATATGACTGAATATTCCAAAGATCACAAATACAAAACACCCTTTAAACATTCCGATAATAAAACTGCTTACTTATTTAGCTCAGCAGATTACAAAACAGTATCACTTCATTTTAAATGGATGAAAGAATATGGAATTGATGGTGTGTTTGTACAGCGCTTTTCGGTGGCATTAACAAGAGAAAAAAAGAGAGAAAAAAATCTATTTAAAGTATTTGATAATTGTTTCAAAAGTGCAAAAGAGCATGATAGAGTGCTTGGTGTGATGTATGACTTGTCAGGTTCGAAAAGTGAAAATGTTGTTGAGACTATTAAAAACGATTGGAAAAAGTTAGTAAAAAAATACAAATTAAATAACCCTAAAAACCCCAATGTCCTAACCTACAAGGGTAAAACCATAGTTTCCATTTGGGGCGTAGGATTTAAAGATGGCAGGAATTATACATTGGAGGATGTCTCAGAGCTGATTGACTTCTTTAAAAATGATCCTACCTACGGAAATTGCTCAGTTTTACTGGGGTTGCCAACAGGATGGAGAACCTTATCTCGAGACGCAACTACTGACACTCAACTGCATGATATAATTAAATCTGCTGACATAGTTCATCCGTGGACACCAGGACGATATTCTAATCTGGAGAGTGCTGATCTTCACAAAAAAACTATTGTTGATGATAAAAAGTGGTGCGATGAAAACAAACTCCTTTATATGCCTGTCGTTTTTCCAGGGTTTAGCTGGTCAAATCAAAAAAGAAACCCTAAACTATTCAATCAAATTCCACGATTAAAAGGTGATTTTTTATGGAGACAGTTTTACAATACAATTTCTTCAGATGTAAAAACAATTTATATAGCCATGTTTGACGAAATGGACGAAGGGACTTGTATTTTTAAAACAGATAACGATCCACCGGAAAGTGAAAAAAGCAACTTTTTAACGAACCAAGATTTACCATCAGATTATTATTTATGGCTTACAGGAAGAGCTGGAAAAATGTTACGAAAAGAAATTCCTATGACAAAGCTAAAACCCTCTTATTCAATTAAAGTAAATGAAAAATAAAAAACTTCTCTCATTTATACTATTAATTATATTAATAGTATTTCTAGCCCTCAGCCAATTTTTCAGTCAGTCATTTGAAGAAATTCCTGACAATGGTAAATATGTAAATACATTTATTGGTACAGGTGGTCATGGACATACATTTCCTGGAGCTACAACACCGTTTGGCATGGTACAATTAAGTCCAGATACAAGAACTCTAGGTTGGGATGCTTGTGGTGGATATCATCACACAGATTCTTCAATAATAGGCTTTTCTCACACGCATTTAAGTGGAACAGGAATTAGTGATTTAGGCGATTTTTTATTCATGCCATTTTCTGGCAAAGCAAAAGTAACACCCGGAACTCCGGAAGATCCAGATAGTGGATACCGCTCAAGATTTAATCACTCAAACGAAAAATCCTCTCCAGGGTTTTATTCGGTTTTATTAAAGGATTACGATATTAAAGCTGAACTTACTACTACTAAAAGAGCAGGTTTTCATAAATATAAGTTCCTTAAAGAAGGGAAATCGGGAATCATTATAGATTTATCGCATACTATTTACCCAGATCATAAGCCAAACCATCAATTTAAAATAATTAGCAATACTGAAATTTCTGGTTATAAAGGTTCTGGTGGTTGGGCTGTAACTCAAGATATTTTCTTTAAAGCAAAATTTAATAAACCTTTTACAGTTACTTTTTATGAAAATGGTAAAAAAATTGATGCCTTACCAAATAGAATGTCTAAAAAATTATTGGCTGTATTAACATTTAATACCAAAGCTGGCGAAGAAGTTTTAGCAAAAGTTGGGATTTCTTCTTTAGATTATGAAGGTGCTAGTAAAAATTTAGAAACAGAAATTAATCATTGGGATTTTGATAAAGTTAAAAATGAAGCTCATGAAACTTGGAAAAAGGAATTATCAAAAATAAATGTAAAAGGAGGCACAGAAAATGAAAAAACAATCTTCTATACGGCATTGTATCATACATCTATAGCTCCAAATACATTTTCTGATGTAGATTTTAGATACAGAGGAATGGACAGAGAAATCCATCAAACAGACAAAGAAAACATCTATACTGTTTTTTCTTTATGGGATACTTTTAGAGCATATAATCCTTTAAAGACAATTACTGATCCTGATAAAACTAACGAATTTATAAATACACTTTTAACAAAATACGATCAAGGGGGTATTTTACCAATGTGGGAATTACAAGGAAATTACACCGGTTGTATGATTGGTTATCATGCTGTTCCAGTAATTGTAGACGCCTATAATAAAGGAATTAGAAGCTATGATGTGAAGAAAGCCTATGAAGCAGTCGTTCACGCATCAACGTATAATACTACAGATATATTTTTTCCATCAAAACAAGTAAAAAACATTTTGATGCCGAAAGGTAAACTCTATAATGAGACGATGGATTTTATTCCTGCTGATTTAGAAAATGAATCCGTTTCTAAAGCTTTAGAATATGCTTATAATGATTGGTGCATCGCACAAATGGCGAAAGATTTAGGGAAGACAGACGATTACAATCGTTTTATGAAACGCTCAAAGAAATATACCCAATATTACGATACAAAAACGGGGTTTATGCGTGGAAAAAATGCTGATGGCAATTGGAGAGAACCTTTTGATCCTCGTTACTCTAAACACAGAAAAGACGATTACACAGAAGGGAATGCATATCAATGGTCTTGGTTTGTACCACACGATGTGCAAGGCTTAGTTGATTTAGTAGGAGGTAAAGAAACGTTTATCAAAAATTTAGATGTCTTATTTTCTACCAGTTCAGAATTGGTTGGAGATGATGTTTCTGGTGATATTTCTGGTTTAATAGGACAATATGCACATGGAAACGAACCTAGTCATCATATTTCACACATGTATAATTTTGTTGATCAACCCTGGAAAACACAAGAAATTACTGATCAAATAATGCGTGAATTGTATTTCAATGATCCAAACGGACTAGCAGGTAATGAAGATTGTGGACAGATGAGTGCTTGGTATGTGTTAAATGCTATAGGTTTTTATTCTTTCAACCCAGGAGACCCCACCTACTCTATTGGTCGTCCCATTTTTGATGAGGTAGAAATCAACTTACCTACAGGTAAGAAGTTCATTATAATAGCAGAAAATAACAGTTGGGACAATAAATACATTCAATCTACTAAATTGAATGGAAAAAAACTAGATACTCCATTTTTTACACACGAACAGTTAATTGCTGGAGGAAAAATGGAATTTACAATGGGTAAATTACCCAAATAATTAACGTACAACATCAACTAAACGTAGAATGAAAGATTTAAAAAATATACCTGTAGTACCCAAAAAGAATTTAATTCCTTTCATTCTTGTTACCTCATTATTTGCATTGTGGGGTTTTGCAAATGCAGTTACAGACCCAATGGTTCAGGCTTTTAAAAAAGTATTAGAATTATCTAATTCAGAGGCTGCTTGGGTACAAATGGCATTTTATGGTGGATATTTTTGTATGGCGTTACCAGCAGCTATGTTTATGAGAAAGTACTCTTATAAAGTTGGAATTTTGATAGGATTAGCTTTATATGCAACAGGCGCATTGTTGTTTTATCCTGCAGCGCAATCAGAAAGCTTTGTATTCTTTTGTTTAGGTTTATACGTATTAACATTTGGGTTGGCTTTTCTAGAAACAGCAGCTAATCCTTACGCATTAGCAATGGGAGCAAAAGAAACAGCAACACAGCGTTTAAATTTAGCACAAGCCTTTAACCCAATAGGATTAATTGCTGGATTACTTGTAGCGCAACAATTTGTTTTAAAGAACTTAAAGTCTGACGATATTGTTGACTTTAGTGTACTTGAAGAAGCTTCTAAAACACTTATTAGAACAACAGATTTATTGGTGATTAGAGATCCTTATGTCGTATTAGGATTAGTAATTAGTGTAGTTTTTGTCATTTTTCTAGTTAGTAAAATGCCACAATCTAAAGCCGAAGGTAAAATGCCTAAAATTGGTGAAACTTTTGCAGCTTTAGGTAAAAACTCTAAATATACACTAGGAGTATTGGCTCAAGTTTTATATGTTGGAGGTCAAATAATGTGTTGGACTTATATTTATCAATATGCAGAAGCCATAGGTATGGATAGCGTTACAGCAGGTTATTATCAAATGGCAGCCTTTATTTTATTTACAGTTGGTAGAGCTATTGGAACGTATTTATTACGCTTTATCAGCTCAGGAAAATTACTAATGTATTTTGCTGTTTTAGCAATGGTTTTTTCTTTAGGAACCATTTTTATTCAAGGCATTGTTGGTTTGTATTGTTTAGTGGGCATCTCTTTCTTTATGTCTTTAATGTTTCCAACCATTTATGGCATTGCTTTGGGTAGTTTAACCGAAGAGCAATCCAAAGTAGGTTCTGCAGGTTTGGTGATGGCAATTGTTGGGGGAGCACTAATGCCAAAATTGCAAGGAATTATTATTGATACTGGTGGAAATGGTGTTGCAGACACTTCTATCATGGGAGTTTCAGAAGTAAACTTTTCATTTGTTTTACCATTATTGTGCTTTGCCTTTATAGCTTGGTATGGTTTTACAGTATTTAAAAAATATGAATCGAGTAGCTCACAATGATATAAAAAACTATTTATCTAAAATTATAGAAAATTCATCCAAAGAAATAGGGTAACTAATTAAATTTTTAAAATGCAAAAACTAAATAATTTTTTTCATGTTTTTATTATTTTCATGTTTTTGATTTCAAAAAACGATACGGTACAATCTCAAATAGCAAAAAAACCGAATGTTTTGATACTATTTTCAGATCAACATCACAAGAAAACAATGGGTTTTGAAAATCATCCAGATGTGATCACACCAAATTTAGATAAGTTCTCAGAAGAATCTGTAGTTTTTGATAGAGCCTATGCAACAAGAGGCGTTTGTGTGCCTTCTAGAATGTCTTTAATGACAGGTTTATACCCAAGAACATTGGGTTTAATGAATAACAATGAAGAAACATCCGTCACAGAAAAGGCGACATCATTAGCTAGTATTTTCAAATACAATGGATACACAACCTATGCTTTTGGGAAACGACATTTAAAAGGCGGTGGTGACAAAGGCTGGGACATAAAAAAAGAAGTACATGCAGAAGAGGGTGACAATGGAAACTATTTAAGTTGGGTTACAAAACAAGGATATCAAACTCAATTTTCTTATGATTGGGCTGCAGAATTTGGAAAAGGCCCCAAAGGAAGTACAGATGCAAACTCTAAATTACCAAGAGCCAATTTAGGGACACGTCTTTCTAAATTATCATTTGGATATACCATGGAAGCCTATACAGCACTGGAAACCATTAAAATGATTGATCAACAAAAAAATAGCGAGAAACCGTTCTTTTGTTTTTCTTCTTTTTACAGACCCCACCAACCCTATACACCAGTAAAGAAATTTATGGATATGTACAATGTTGCTGAATGGGGGAAAGGCACAAAATTAAAAAGTGGTATAAAAATGCCCGCAAGTTTTTACCAACCCACCAAAGATTTGCCTCCGATGTTACAATTTCAAAGAAATGGAGGTAATAGAGTATGGAATATGGATAAAGCGTTTGAAGACGAACAACTCTGGAGAGATTATATTGGTGCATATTATGCCTTAGTCACTGAAGTTGACCACTACGTTGGTGAGATTTTACAAGCGCTGGACAAAGCAAATATAAAGGAGGAAACGATTATTATTTACACTTCAGATCATGGAGATTTTGTGGGTAATCACGGGATGGTAGAGAAAGCAGCAGCGGGTCATAATATATATGAAGATATATTAAATATTCCTTTAATGATTCGAATTCCAGGAAAAACTAACAATGGAAAGCACACTGCTGAATTGGTCACCTTAGTAGATATTATTCCTACTCTAGTTGATGTCTTGGGTTTGAAAATTCCAAATTTAAATTATACGTTAGAAGGCGCATCGTTAAAGGCTTTACTTCTTAAACAGAAATCATTGAACAGAGATTACATCGTGTCAGAAAGTTGGTTTCAGACAACCGTAATCGGTAAAAACGAAAAATTGGGAATTATGAACTCCAATCCAGTAAATCCTAGACGTGATTACAGAGAATTTGGAGATATGTTTTTTGATAGAAAAAACGACCCTTTAGAACTCAATAACGGAATTAATGATCCAAAAAATCAACAAAAAATAGCGCAGCTCAGAGCTTTTTACACTCATTTTAAAACACAAGTATCTGGTATTGGGATGCGAGAAATAAATAATAAAAACAACTAATTACAAATGAAATTTTATAATTACAAAACAATTGGATTTGTATTCTTTTTAGCAATAATTAGCAGTCATAAAACAATTGCACAAAGCACAAAAAAACCAAACATCATCTTTATAATGACTGACGATCAAAGTGCAGTTGTTCCTTTAGATTCAGAAAAAAGAATACAATCTCGACCATTTGGATTTAATGGAGACAAACAAGTACATACTCCTATTATAGATGATTTGGCAAAAGATGGAATGATTTTTAACAGCGCATATGTGTCAAGTTCTGTATGTGTACCTAGTAGATATTCAATGCTAACAGGACGTTATGCAGGAAGATCTGAAGGTCCTGCTTTTATGAGAATGCATCCTAAAGGAACGATGACAAGGGTAGAAAATAATACGGAAATAGAAAAAGACAAACCAAACTTACCAAGACTTTTACAAGAAGTGGGGTACAAAACAGGTTTTGTTGGTAAAAGTCATATTGTAGAACATAATATCGTTAACAATAAAAAAAATTGGAAAAAAAACGGATTTCACACCTATCAAAAAAATGCAGATCCTCATAATCCTGAAGTCTCAAAAATGATGAGAGAAAACCATGATAAATGGACAGAGTTGGTAAAAGAATATGGTTTTGATTATGTAAACGCATTTTATGCAGGAAATTTAAGAGAACTTTATAATGATTCTTTGAACGTACATAACGTAGAGTGGAAAAATAAAGCAGCTTTAGAATTTATCGATCAAAACAAAGAAGAACCTTTCTTTTTATATTACAGTGAAACAATCCCTCATGGTCCAGCACCCTACAATATTAAAAAAGGAAAATATTTTAGAGGTTTGGATTCAAATCCAAAATTTACGGGAGAAGGTCTGATCGATGCGGATTATTCGTATTTACCAACCAGGGAAGAAATCAAAGAAGAAATCAAAAACCTTGATAAAAAAGTAGCTCATGCTTGGTTGCGTTGGTTTGATCATGCCGTTGGTGCAGTTGTAAATAAACTAAAAGCTGAAGGTATTTATGAAAACACCATTATAATAATTACTTCTGACCATGGAAACTACAACGGAGGAAAAACATCCTTGTATGAAAGTGGAACAAAAGTGCCTCTCATGATGCATTGGCCAAATGGAATTAAACCCAACCAAGAATACAATGAGTTAGTTCAAAATATAGATTTTACACCCACTTTTTTAGAACTCGCAGGTATTAAATTAAAAAACGTACCCTCCCTATTAGACGGTGTTAGTTTAAAAAAGGTATTGAGAGGAAATAAAAAACCTGTGCATGATTATTTGTTTTTTGAACTTGGGTATGCAAGAAGTGTAATGACGAAAGACTGGAAATATATTTCTGTAAGATATGATGATAAAAAACAAAACAGAATAAATAAAGGCTTGACATTTAAAGGTTGGAAAGGAAAAGAACTTCAATACCCTTATTACACAAGAAATGCTCATTTGGGAAATATCGCATCTAAAAGCAGCGCGTTTTATTTCGATGCGGATCAAATTTTTAATTTAATTGATGATCCTCGTGAAACAGACAATATTTTTAAAAACAACAAAGAAAAAGCAGCAGAACTTAAACTGTTATTGACAAAAAGTTTAGAGACGTTTCCAAACAGACCTTATGCAGAATTTGTGAATTGACATGAAAAGAATACTCAAATCAATTTTAGTGCTTTTTGCGTGTTTTTCTTTTTTAGAGGGAACTGCCCAAAACCTCATAGACACTATAGTAACAAAAGCAGCTGGGTATGATATCCCTATTCGAATAAAACTACCTAAAAAAGCCCCAGGCAAAAGTCCAGTCTATTTTTTTGTGCATGGCGGTGGATGGAATGGTGGAGATGCAATGCATGTCCCACCAGCAGGATTGAGTAACGATGCGAATTATCTAGCGGACCAGTTAGGGGTTATATATGTGGGATTGGCCTACAGATGTAAAGGCAACAATGCAACTTTTTCAGATGCCATAGAGGATTTAAAAGCCTCAGTACAATGGTTTTTTGACAATGCGGAGAAGTACAATGCAGATTTAACAAGAATTGGGTTTGGAGGCGCTTCGGCAGGTTCTACTCTAGCTGCTATTATGGCTCAAAAATATGAGAATTGCAAACTACTTTTAGGTGCAGAAGGTATGTATAATTTGGTAGAACATTCAGAAGAGATATCTACGTTTCCAAATCAAAAGGCAAGAAAAGCTTACGGGTTAGTAACAAAAGAAGAAAGTGAAAAAGCATCTGCCTATTACAATTTAAGGGAAAAACCTCCGATCACTTTATTGTTACATGGAGATGCAGATGTTCTTTGCCATTATACACAAAGTATAAAATTTGCAGAAAAAATAAAGTCTCAAGGTGGTGAAGCCAAAGTAGTATTGCATAAAGAGATTAATCATACTACTTTAAATCCAAGTATTCCAGATGTGTTTAAAGAAAGTATTTTAGAGATTGCTGTCTTATTTATTGATGGTTTTAAACTAAATAAAAATACAAATTCTTTAAAAGCTTTATTAGACAAGCGTTTAAAAAACCTATATGCATCATCAGAAATTAATGAAAGTAAACTGTTAGGCTCTTGGACAAGACTCCAAACAAAAGTAGTTTTTAAAAAAAATGGAAAAGGGTTTACCGAAAATATAAAGACAAAAAAACGTCATGAATTTAACTATTCTTTTACGAATGATGATATTAAAATAAACATGACTAATTCATCAAAAGTTAAGACATTTAAATTAAAAAAGAATACAAATTTTATTTGTGAACATATAAAAGAAGGGAAAAGAATTCACAGAAGATTTTTATACAAGAAACAAAAATCTTAATTAATTATGATACGAAAAAACATCTATTTATTTATTTTTATGATGGTTGTACTTGGGTGTAAAACTTACCCAACAAAAAACACCACTTTACAAGACTCAAAGGATAAAAACCTGCTCTTTATTATTGTAGATCAACAACGCTATGATGCCTTAAGTATAGCTGGGAACCCAATTGTTAAAACTCCAAATTTAGATAAGTTAGCCAGACAAGGCGCGTATTTTAAAAATGCCTACACCCCTGTTGCTGTTTGTGGGCCAGCAAGATCTTCAATCTTAACTGGTACAACAATTAATACTCACCAAGTAACAACAAATGATAAAACCTACAATTATAACGATACTCCAGTAATGACCATGAAAACGTTTGATGAAATTCTAACTGAGAAAGGATATCACGCAGAATATTATGGAAAATGGCATGTCTTAACTTCGCATTCAGAAGTTTATAAAAATAAAAGAAAGTATGCTAAAAACGGGAAATATATATTTGAACCTCAAGGGCAAAGGCAGTTGTATCTTGATTATTTAGACGAGGTATTTCCTAGAAAAAAACCAAAAAAAGGAGAACTTTTAGATAAATTTACGAAAAGACCATACACTCCAGATCCAATAGATATAGACTATGGAAAAACATACAATGAGGTTAAAAAAGAAGTAAAACATCGTCATTCTCAACCAAATTATCATGGTAAATCTAGCATTCCTAACCAACATACCATCACTGCATATTATGCCAATAAAACCATTGATGCCATCAAGAGATTGAAGGATAAACCTTTCAGCATCACCACCTCTTTTCATTTTCCTCATGCACCCATGATTCCATCAGAGCCTTATTACAGCATGTATAATCCTGATAAAATGCCAATCCCTTCAAGTATTAAAGACGATATGCAAAACTCTCCCTATATTAATGCAAATCAAAGAAATAAGTTGACTGTTTTTGCTGATGAAGAAAAAATAAAATATATGATTTCTAATTATTATGGTTTAATTACTGAGTTAGATGATTGGATTGGACAAATAATGAAAACATTGGAAGACGAAGGTGTTGCAGAACATACTATGGTGATTTTTACAAGTGATCATGGAGAAATGTTAGGAGCACACGGAATGCGTGAAAAAAATGTTTTTTATGAAGAATCGTCTCATGTCCCATTAATGATAAAAATGCCTACTGAAATTAAAAAGAAAACAACAGTGAATGGTTATGTCTCTAATGTAGATTTATTTGCCACTATTATGGACTATTTAAATATAGGAAATTATAAATCCGATGGCGAAAGTTTACGAGATTTAATAGAGCAAAAGCAAACAAATCATGGGAATTATGTTGTTACTGAATGGGATTATAGAGGACCTATTCAACCCAATTATATGATAGTAAAAGATGGATGGAAACTAATGATTCCCTATACAGAAGATTCAAAAATATTAAACGTTTTATATCATTTAAAAGAGGATCCTCACGAAATGAATAATTTGCTGGGAAAAAATCCGGATAGAAAAAAATATAATGAGAAAGCAGAAGAATTAAGAACCAATTTATTAGAGTGGTTGAAAAAAAATAATTCGAAACATTACGATGGCGTGTCAAAACGAAAGTTAATTTAATTCCTTCAAAATGAAATTATACCCGTTACAATTTAAACCACTTTACAAATACAGAATTTGGGGTGGAGAAAAATTAAAAGCTGAATTAAATAAACAATATACAGAAGAAAATATTGGAGAATCTTGGGAGATTTCTGATGTTTCTGGTGATGAAACTGTTGTAGCGAAAGGTGCTCTAAAAGGCCAATCTTTAAGGGATTTAATAAAAAAATTTAAGGGCGAATTTGTTGGAAATGCTGTGTATGAAAAGTTTGGAGAAGAGTTTCCGCTATTAATCAAATTTATTGATGCAAAAACACCATTATCCATTCAAGTACATCCTAGTAATGAAGTAGCAAAAGAGCGTCACAATTCGTTTGGAAAAAATGAAATGTGGTATGTAATGCAAGCCGATAAAGATGCAGAATTAATTGTTGGTTTTGATGAAAAAATAAACACGGATGACTACAAAACACATTTAAAAAACAATACTATTTTAAATGTAATGCATCATGAAACTGTTCAAAAAGGAGATACATTTTACATTCCTACAGGACGTGTACATGCAATTGGAGCAGGAGTTTTATTGGCAGAAATTCAGCAAACATCAGACGTCACCTATCGTATTTATGATTATGATAGGGTAGACTCTAAAACAGGAGAAAAAAGAGAATTACATAACGATTTAGCAATCGATGTGATAGATTATGAAGTCCATGCAAATTACAAAACCAATTATAGTTTAGACAAAAATGTATCTAATACATTAGTGCACTCACCATATTTTAAAACGAATATTTTAGATATCAATACATCTGTAGAAAAAGAGTATTCAGGTATAGACTCGTTTGTTATTTATATGTGTGTAGAGGGTACAGTTGATATTATTTCTGAAGGAAAAACCTACACAATAAATAATGGAGAAACGTTATTATTGGCAGCTTCAATAAACAATGTTCAATTAAAAGCAGTTAATACTAAAGTATTAGAGGTGTATTTTTAATAAACCAATTAGAATATAATACTTTTAGTAATCAAATATTTGGAAAAAAGTAGAAGTAATCTTGTTGTTTACAATAACATTTACATAGGATTATTTAAAAATAAAATTTTTGAAAAAATGAATAAATTAAGCATTGGTTAAACAAATATTAATGATTAATTAAAGGTTTTTGTTTCTTTTATATTGTAATATAAATTTAATGAAAAAAACAATTTTAATACTTTTGACTAGTATTGTATCAATAACTTGTTTAAGTGCGCAAGAAGACAATACAAAATACATAGACCCTACCATAGGTAATGTCTCAAGATTTTTAGTTCCTACCTACCCTACGATTCATTTACCCAATCAAATGTTGCGAATGTTTCCTGTAAAGAAAGATTACATTTCTGATATAGTTCAAGGATTTCCCTTGCAAGTAACAGCGCATAGAAGACCAGGTATTTTACAAATGAAAGTGGCTTCTGGAACAGTAAAACCCAATTTATGGAAAAAAGGGATGCCTATTGATCACGATTTAGAAGTGGTGCATCCTTGGTTGTATTCTAGCTATTTAATTGAAGATGATATTAGAGTTAGTTTTACACCCTCAAAAAAATCGGCAATCTATAAGTTTGAATTTCCTGAAGGAAAACAAAAAAATATTTTAATGAAAGGGTCTGAAGACATGCGCTTTGAGTCAAAGAACGCTTCATTTAATATTATTGAAAAAAGAAGTAAAAAAACAAAAGGAGAACATGCTGTAGACAACATTACCACCATATATGTTTATGGAGAAGTTTTGGATAAAGACAACTTATCTGCAAAAAATGTAACGTTTAGTTACAACAACTCTCAATTACAAATTTCTGATGGTAACGCCTCAACTACTCTTTATGTAAAGTATGGGATTTCATATATAAGCGCCAAACAAGCACAGCAAAATTTCAACAAAGAAGTTGGTAAAAAAACTTTTGATGAAATTTCTAAAGCAGGAAAAAAGGAATGGGGAAAAGTAAGTAATCAGATTCAAGTTGAAGGCGGAACAACAGCTCAAAAAAGAACATTTTATACCGCATTGTACAGAACTTATGAACGTATGGTAGATGTCAATGAATATGGAGAGTATTACAGTGGTTATGACAAAAAAATTCATAAAAGCAAGCGTCCTTTTTATGTAGATGATTGGATTTGGGATACCTACTTAGCGCAACATCCTTTGCGCACTATTTTAAATCCTCCAATGGAAAATGAGATGTTAAATTCCTATACTTTAATGTATGAGCAAGCCGGATGGATGCCAACATTTCCCCAGGTATTTGGAAATCATTTGTGCATGAATTCCTATCATTCTTCTGCAATTTTTATAGATGGATACAGAAAAGGATTGATAAAATATGATGTAGAAATAGCCTACCAAGGAATCAAAAAAAACCTTTTAGAAGGAACCTTTATTCCATGGCGTCAAGGAAATCCAAGGGGTATATTAGATGATTTTTATCATGAAAACGGATATTTTCCTTCACTTAAAAAAGGAGAAAAAGAAACTGTTGGTAATGTAGATGGTTTTGAAAAGAGACAACCGGTACCAGTAACTTTAGGTATAAGTTATGATTTTTGGGCATTAGCTGAATTTGCAAAAGAATTGGGTAAAACAGAAGAGTATAAGAAATTTGCTCAAAAAGGAAAGGACTATAAAACTTTATGGAATTCTAAACACCAATTATTTATACCAAAAGATGCTAATGGTAATTTCTTAGAGATCAACCCTAAATTAGATGGTGGTAGAGGATATAGAGACTATTATGATGAAAATAATGGCTGGACCTATGCTTGGTCTGTTCAACATGATATTCAGGGACTTACTAATTTACTGGGTGGAAAACAGGCAGCTCAAGACAGGCTCGACCAATTATTTAGAGAGGATTTAGGAATTAGAAAAAACGATTTTTATATAGACGGATCCAACTCAACTGGCATGGTTGGTCAGTTTTCTATGGGTAATGAACCCTCTTTTCATATTCCCTATTTATACAATTATTTTGGAGCACCATGGAAAACACAAAAACGTACGCGCTTCTTGTTAGACGTTTGGTTTAAAGACAACATTTTCGGAATCCCAGGGGATGAAGATGGTGGAGGTATGACTGCTTTTGTCGTATTTACTTCTATGGGTATCTATCCAGTAACTCCAGGTGTGCCTTATTATAACATCACCAGTCCAATTTTTGAGAAAACAAGTATTAAACTCAAAAATGGAAGAACATTTACTGTGCTTGCAAAAGGAGCAAGTAAAACTAAAAAATACATTCAAAAAGCATTTATAAACGGCAAAGAAATACAAGCGCCCTACATTTCCCACGAGCAAATTATGCTAGGAGCAACTTTAACTTTAGAATTAGGAGAATACCCAAACAAAGAATGGGGTAGAGATGCTAAAATGCCAAAATAAAACACCAAAAAAGAATGAAAAAAAGTATCCTACTTTTAATCTTAATAGCAACAATTTTTAGCTGTAAAACTGAAAAAAAAGTGGAAGTTTTACAAAAACCAAACATCCTTTTTATTATGACAGATGACCATGCTCTAGCTGCCATTAGTGCTTACAAGGGTTTTCTGTCTGAAGTTGCACCCACCCCAAATATTGATAGAATAGCAACTGAAGGCATGCGTTTTAATAATATGTTTTGTACCAATTCTATTTGTGGACCTTCAAGAGCATCAATCTTAACAGGACAATATGCACATATCAATGGATTTTTTAAAAATGAAGGAGGAGGCGATTTTAATGGTGCACAACAAACGTTTCCAAAGCTATTGCAAAAAGCGGGTTATGAAACTGCTGTAATTGGCAAATGGCATTTAGGAACTGCACCAACTGGTTTTGATTATTTTAAAGTTCTTTTTAATAAAGAAGGGCAAGGGTCTTATTTTGATCCTGTTTTTGAAATGGCAAATGATAGTATTGTTGAGGAGAAAGGAAAATTTTCTACCATGGTTATTAAAGATGATGCTATTAATTGGTTAAAAAATAGAAAAGACGATACCAAACCTTTTATGTTGATGTATCAATTTAAAGCACCACACAGACCCTGGGATCCAGGACCTGGTTATGAAGATTATTTAAGTGATGTTACACTCCCCTACCCTGAAACGTTTAATGATAAATACGAGGGTAGAAAGGCCGCTAAAGATGCTTGGATGCGAATTGATGGGCATATGAATAGAAAGGATGTGAAAATTAAACCTCCTTCTGGATTAACGGAAGTGGAATTAATTGCATGGAATAAATACGGAAATGAAGATGGAGAATTCTGGACGCCCGATCCAAATATGACAGATCAAGAACGTAAAAATTGGAAATACCAACGGTATGTTAAAGATTATTTACGTGTTGTTAAAGGCGTTGATGATGCTGTTGGAGCGATGCTAGACCATTTAGAAGCAAGTGGTTTGGCAGAAAACACAATCATTGTATATACTTCAGATCAAGGATTTTATTTAGGTGAACACGGCTGGTTTGACAAGCGTTTTATGTATGAAGAATCCATGCACATGCCTTTATTAATAAAATATCCAAAAAAAATAAAAGCAGGAAGTGTGAACAATGATTTAATTTTAAATGTTGATTATGCGCCAACACTTTTAAATTTAGCAGGTATCGAAACCCCAAATGATATGCAAGGTAAAAGCTTTGTCCCTGTGCTAGAAAATACCACAACTGCCCCTTTTAGAGACGCTGTATATTATCATTATTACGAGTATCCGTATTGGCACAATGTTCAACCACATTATGGCATTAGAACAGACAGATATAAGTTAATTCATTATTATTATGACATGGATGAATGGGAATTATTCGATTTAGAAAAAGATCCCAATGAGATAACTAATATCTATAACACATCAGAAAATAGCGAGCTTGTAACAAATCTTAAAAATAGATTAGCAGCACTTAAAAAAGAAAACAAAATGGACATGTCTGATGATGAGTTGAAAAAAATGACAGATGTCAGAATTAAAAGACGGTACAGAGTAGAACCCGCAAATTAAATCATAACGATGAAACCGTATTTTTTTTCATTTTTTTTCATATTACTTTTAACTCTCGTTTCTAAAGTATATACTCAACAAAAACCAAATGTCATTATTATTTACACGGATGACCAAGGGTCTGTAGATGTAAATTCATATGGAGCAAAAGATTTAGTTACACCCAATATGGATTATATTGTAGAAAACGGAACGAGTTTTACACAATTTTATGCCTCTCCGGTCTGTTCGCCCTCAAGAGCTTCTTTATTGACGGGTAAAACACCTCAAAGAGCAGGTTTATCTGGAAATGCGGCACCAAGTTCAAAACAAAAAAAGGGGCTTCCTGGATCTGAATATACCCTGGCAGAAATGTTTAAAGACGCAGGCTATACCACTGCACATATTGGAAAATGGCATTTAGGGGATGCTCCAGAAATGATTCCAAATGCGCAAGGCTTTGACCATTCATTTGGACATATGGTGGGATGCATCGATAATTATTCACACTTTTTTTATTGGAGTGGTCCTAACAGACATGATTTGTATAGAAATGGGAAGGAGGTTTATTATGATGGACAGTTTTTTCCAGATCTAATGGTTAATGAGGCCTCTAATTTTATGGAAGACAATTCAAACAATCCTTTCTTTATATATTTTGCTGTGAATATGCCCCATTATCCATATCAAGGCGATGCAAAATGGTTATCATATTACAATGACAAAGGCATTTCATATCCAAGAAATTTATATGCAGCATTTATTTCCACTTTAGATGATAGGATTGGTATACTCCTGAAAAAACTAGATGAATTGGGTATTCTAGATAATACCATTATTGTCTTTCAGTCAGACAATGGGCATTCCACAGAACAACGTGCGCATTTTGGTGGCGGAAGTTCAGGTATATATCGTGGTGCAAAACAAAGTTTATTTGAGGGTGGTATTAGAGTCCCAGCTGCCATCAGTTGGAAAAACAACATTCCCAAAGGACAAAAAAGAAATCAATTTGCAGTGAACACAGATTGGATGCCAACATTAGCAGAATTATGTAGAATCAAACTGGATTCAAAAGATATGGATGGTAAAAGTCTTGTTAAAATCATCAATAATGAAGCTGAAAAAACAAAGCATACAGCAGGGTATTGTTGGCAATATCAAGATATGTGGGTTGCACGCAAGGGGCATTGGAAATTACTAGGAAACCCCAGAGATACGGGTAAGAAAATAGCGAAATTAAAAGCAAAAAGGTGGTTGGTAAATCTAGAGAAAGACCCAGGTGAACAAATTAATTTAGCTAACAAATATCCAACCATTGTTGCAGAATTAGAATTGCAATACAACAATTGGTCAAAACATAATAATACTCGTATTTCAACCAAATAAAAGGAGTAATTGAGGCAAATTTTTATTGAAGAATCTTTGAAAATTTTCGGAGTTTAAAAACATTTAGACTCTCTCCAAAATTATTCGATTTCACTCCCTTATTCTAAGAGCAATCTTCCAAAAAATATTTTTTTAAAGCGTAAAACATACAATAGAATTAATCAATTCCGGTGCAGTTTCTATTATTAATATATAATTAACGGTTAATTAACGTGAATAGTTTTATTTGATGTTTAGATTAAATGGGGGTGGGGTAAATATTCTTATACAATAAGTCAAAAAATTAAAAAAACAATGCTAAATTCAAATTTTACAGCAAGCATTTTACTTGTTTTTACAATTACTTTTATTCAAAACAATAAAATTTTAGCGCAACAAAAAAACACAACTTTTTTAGTAGCGTATGCAAATCCGTTAATGGGGACAGATTCAGAAAAAAGCCTGTCAAATGGAAATACGTATCCTGCAATAGCAACCCCTTTTGGAATGAATTTTTGGACACCAATGACCGCAGAAATGGGAAATGGTTGGACCTATAATTATAATGATAACAAGATAAGAGGGATCAAACAAACGCATCAACCAAGCCCTTGGTTAAATGATTATGCCGCTTTTTCATTAATGGCTGTTACTGGCGACTTAAAATATCAAGAAGATGAAAGAGAATCTTGGTTTTCGCACAAAGCAGAAACTGCAAAGCCTTATCATTACAGTGCTTATTTAGCAGACTATGACGTTGTTGCAGAAGTTGCGCCAACATCTAGAGCAGCACATTTTCAATTTACATTTCCTGAAGAAGAAACGTCATATATTATTTTAGATGCTTTTTTTAAAGGTTCTATGGTGAAAATTTTACCTGAAGAACGCAAAATAATTGGCTATTGTAGAAATAATAGCGGTGGTGTTCCAGATAATTTTCATAATTATTTTGTAGCAGAATTTGATAAAGACTTTGCCATTACTCACACATGGAATGACAATTGGGAATTGCAAAAAAACAACCTCAATAGCAAAGGAAAACACGTAGGGGCAATTATCGGATTTAAAACCAAAAGAGGTGAGAAAGTTCGTGTGAAAGTAGCCTCATCTTTTATAAGTTTAGAACAAGCACAACTCAATTTACATAGAGAAATTGGTGACGATAGTTTTGAAACTACCAAAATAAAAGCAAAGAATGCATGGGAGAAAGAATTTAGAAGAATAGAAATCGAAAGTGATAACAAAGAGCATATCAAAACATTCTACTCGTGTTTGTACAGAGTTTTATTATTTCCAAGAACATTTTATGAATTTGATAAAAATCATAAAAGGATGCACTACAGTCCGTATAATGGGAAGGTTTTGCCGGGCTATATGTTTACAGATAATGGTTTTTGGGATACGTTTAGAGCCGTATTTCCATTTTTTAATATGATGTATCCAGAACAGAACAATAAAATCATGGAAGGCTTGGCAAATACTTACAAGGAATCTGGTTGGTTGCCAGAATGGGCAAGTCCAGGGCACAGACCTGTCATGATTGGCTCTAACTCTGCGCCAATTATTTCGGACGCTTATTTGAAAGGAAATATCAAAAACAAAAAAACAGCAGCAATTCTTTTTGAAGCGATCATAAAAAACGCAACAGTAGAAAAAGGAAGGCCCGTTCGCTCGGTTGGAAGAGAGGGGTTAGATTATTACAATTCCCTAGGATATGTGCCTTACGATGTGAATATCAGAGAAAATACAGCGAAAACTTTAGAGTATGCCTACGCAGATTTTACGGTGGGACAAATGGCGAAAAAAATGGGAAAAGATAGTCTTGCTAAAAAATACTATGAGCAATCTTTTCGCTATAAAAATGTATTTGATCCAAGCACCAATTTAATGCGAGGTAAAAATAAGGATGGTGCATTTCAAAGCCCTTTTAATCCATTGAAATGGGGAGATGCTTTTACAGAAGGTAATAGTTTGCATTATACCTGGTCTGTTTTTCAGGATATTAATGGTTTAATAGATTTAATGGGGGGTAACAAAGAATTTATACAACAGTTGGATACTGTTTTTACCATGCCTCCAAAATTTGACGCAGCATATTATGGAAAAGTAATTCATGAAATCAGAGAAATGCAAATTGCCAACATGGGGAATTATGCGCATGGAAATCAACCCATTCAACACATGATTTATTTGTACAATTATGCAGGCCAGCCATACAAAGCACAAGAAAAAGTAAGAACGGTTTTAACAAAGTTGTACCAACCAACACCAGATGGATATTGTGGGGATGAAGATAATGGGCAAACATCTGCCTGGTACGTATTCAGTGCATTAGGGTTTTATCCTGTAACTCCTGCAACAGATGAATATGTCATTGGAAGCCCCTTGTTTAAAAAAGCAGTATTACATTTAGAGAATGGGAATACATTTACGATAAAGGCTAAAAATAATTCTGAGACTAATTTTTACATACAATCTACTACTTTAAATGGAGGAAATTATCAAAACACCTATATCAATTCGAGTACCATTCAAAAAGGAGGGAGTTTAGACTTTCTTTTAGGAACTACTCCCAATAAAAAATGGGGAAGTAAAAAGCAAAACGTTCCTTCTTCTTTAAGTCTAAAACAATTAAATTAGTAATCCCAAAATACTTTTCAACGAAAAAACCTAAATTCAATTTTAAAAAAATGACAAACTATAATTTTAAAATAATTTTCACCCTTTGTTTACTGGTCTTTTTATGCAATTGTAAAAATGATAATAACAAAGCTTCTATAACAGCACCCGATGGGATGGTTTGGGTAACAGGCAAAACCTTTTTAAAAGGAGCCAAGGAAGGAGACCGGTATGCTATGAAAAGAGAAAAACCTGCTCATCAAGTCAAGGTTGATGGTTTTTTTATAGATCAAACGGAAGTTACAAACAAGCAATTTAAAAGGTTTGTTGATGAAACAGGGTATGTTACTTTGGCAGAAAAACCTATTGATTGGTTTGCAATGAAAAAAGACCTTCCACCAAACACACCAAAACCTCATGATTCTATTCTTCAACCTGGCAGCTTGGTTTTTAATAAAAATGTAAATGCAGTTGTAAATATGAATAATTACACACAGTGGTGGACTTGGAAAGTTGGTGCAAGTTGGAAACATCCAGATGGTCCAAATTCTTCACTTGAAGAAAAAGAGAACTTTCCTGTAGTTCATATTGCATATGAAGATGCTTTGGCATATTGCAAGTGGGCAAATAGACGTTTGCCAACAGAAGCAGAATGGGAATCAGCTGCGCAGGGCACTTCAGTTAATGCTATATTTACTTGGGGCAACGATGTTGAATCACTCACAGAAAATGCAAACACTTGGCAAGGCTCTTTTCCTGTTAAAAATGAAAGTGTTGATGGATTTAAATTGATTGCTCCCATTAAATCATATGATCCAAATAGTAATAATATTTATGATATGTTAGGCAATGTGTGGGAGTTAACTAGCGACTTATTTAATATTAACTATTACTCAGAATTAGACGTATCTAAAAATATAATTAATCCAACAGGGGCTAAAACAGCTTTCAACCCAGAGAACCCTTATCAAAAAGAACATGTGATTAAGGGAGGATCTTTCTTGTGTCATGAATCGTATTGTGCAAGTTTTAGGATTTCAGCTCGTATGGGAACCAGTTTTGACTCGAGCTCAGATCATGTTGGCTTTAGAACTGTGGCAACAATAGAAATGCTAAGCAAAGAGCCTTAAACTCTCAAAAAACTCTTAGTAAAAGTTTAGAGGAAAAGTACCTCCAATCAGAGTCTAAAACAGAGGTATTTCCTAAATATGTTTTTTTATAAACTCCATCGAATTATATCAAACAGGTATTATTTATTTTTAGTAGCTAATTTGAAAACAAGATAATCAGCATGAAAAAATTAGCAATACTTTGGATTTAAAATAATTCCAAATCTTCCCAAAAATAGTTCGACTTCACTCCCCTCTGCTCCAAGTTATTATTCCTAATTTTTTTCAAAAATAAATTAGTAACTTTATATGAAATTTTAAAAAAATCTTTATGAAAATTTTATATAGCATTCTTTTTATTATAGTATATGAATATGCTTCAATCAGAGCTTTTCAAAGAATACACAACAAAAGAACAGAAGCAACTTTAATTCAAATCAAATATCCTATTATTACATCTCATACTCCATTTTCTCACAAGTATTACCACATAATGATTTATGGCTTTTTGTTTTACAAGGCATTTAATGTTTAAAAATTTATGGAAGAAAATTTCACAAAAGATCAATTACAATCAATTTTATTTAATATGAAAAGAATTGAGCCAGCCTTCAATGACTGGACTGACTTGAAATTAAAAAATCTAACTAGAGCTATTTATAAATGTGGTTATTCATGGGATGAACAAGATAAAGACATAGGATTCTTTCACCCAAAAAACAAATTGATTCTAAATTTTAAAGGTCTTCATTATTATACACCAGAATCAATAATTGACACATACAACAGGGTTTGGTCTAAGGGAAGTGTAGAAAAAAAAATAAAAGGAAAACTAAGGGTTAAAAGTTTTAAAAGTTTCTGGCTTTGGATTATCTCATTTTTATCTCTTTTTTTTATTGACTTTATATATGCTGTATTTATCATTTCTCTGTTATTTATAAGATTCATTTACTATGCTATAAAGTCAGGAAAGAAATAAATTATAGTTTACCTATCAATGCAAGGTTTTTTAAACTTAATGATAAGCTCATCATCTTTTAACTTATATGTCCAAAATAAATATCATTTATAAATAATAATAAACATTATTATTAAATAAGCTCTTCTTTAACATCCTCTTCATCGAAAAGGTTATTTAACGGAACAAACACATTGTCTTGAATGGTCATTTGTCCCTCAGTAAAGTAAGAAATGACATTTTCTGTAAACAATGGTGAGTGGCAGCCCTCAAGTAGATATTCATCTTCTAATTTATAAATAACATTGTTTTTGTAAAAATCATATAAAATATCGGAAATCTCTTCTCCTTCTTCAGTTTCATCCCAATCTATCCACCTTTTTTGTTCGGAGTCAAATATTTTTAAATAAAATATTTCGCCCTCATTTAATTCAAAATTCAAGAACTCATTTAGATTTTCTTTATTTAATGCGTTAAGTAATTCAATAGAGTTTAATTGCTTAATAAACTCATCATTATAAAGGCTTTTGATATCTTTCTCTTGTTTTAATGATTAAAAAATAAAAATAAAAATAAACCCATAATTGCTAATGTAAAAAAGGGTTGCCCAAGTGGATTTAATGAAGTTAAAATTGGATATTTTGATTCAGTATACGAAACTTTGCTTTGATCACCTCCAACTTTTTGAACATACCCAATTATTGCACCTATAACATAAAATATTATAGATAGTGATAAATATAAAATTTTCATATTCTGGAAAGTATTTGCTGTTCAGTTATGTAAAACAAAATTATAAACTTATTTTAATGTTTATCTTCCCAATCTTCTGGCCATATTTTTTTTCCTATAGCTTTCCCAATTACCATTACTAAGCAGGCTAGGGCTATCCATCCAACTGCTTCTATCATTTTATTTAATTTTTTTAAACATAATAAATATAGTTATTTATAATAACTCAGACATTTTATGAAAGTTACATTAAAATTTATTAATGAATTCAATAAAAGTTATGATTTGGACAGTAAATAATATATATGATGATTAAAGAATGGATCACTCACACTGAGTTCAACAAACTTCATAATAGCATATCAAATTATCTTTGAACTTAGAGGTGTAACCAAAATTGGTTATTATCAACCTCTTTTATGGTAGACTCAAAAAAGTTTGGAATAAACTGTTTGTGATTACTTTTGGTCAAAATTATAGTTTCTCTGTCAATGTAAGTTTTTTGGAATTTAATAATAAGCTCATCATCTTTTATTTTGTAAGATTTAATTTTTGGATAAAACCAATACCCTGCTCCACCCGTGAAATTTGAACAACATATTGTAGAAAAATAATTTTGTATCCTTCTTCAAGAACGACTCTGATCGATTTTGGAATTTGATGATATAAATTTTCATCATTAAAGAAAATCCTCAATTCCTGAATTGTGGTGTATTTTATAGGATATATTTCAAAACACTTAATTATATTTTGTTCTGTTAGCATAAATAGTATATCATACAGACTTGAATCATAATTAATTTTAGATAAATCTTTCATAATACTTTTTTTGAGATTAATTCTACTTTGAAGTTTTCTAGCTTTTCAGGTTTATCTGAATTACTAAATGGTGATCTTGCATATATCTGTGCTGCACATGTATGTATAATGGCAGCTCTTGTGTACATACTAGCTGGAAACCCGTGCTGATTGAATGTCACTTTAAAGACGAGTTCCCCACTTAGAGCAACACTCATTCTTCCTCGACTTTAAAATTTCCATAACGATCTGCCATCATTTGACGGTAAAGCGCAAGGCTTTCTCTGTCAATACGATTGAAAATAGATTCTTCTTTGAAGAATTTGACTTGAATTTGCTTTGTTTTTTTCATTGTTTTACAATTTAAGTTTGACATAAATTGCAACAAGAAAGGATGTGGATGACTCGTTAATTTTGGAGAGTTCCCGCATTCTAAACCACCGTGCTTCGAGTGAGTCGGTTGGTACGCTTATTGCGTTCCTGATGCTCTACAAATATACAAAATATTAAGGTTAAATTAAAGAATAAAGTTTTTAAATAAATCTAAATCTCGCACAAAATAGTTCGATTTTACTCCCTTTGGCTCCTGGACATTATCTTTAAAAATAACTTTTTATTTTTAGAAATAAATTTTTGTCTATAATCTATTTTGGTGTGGACTATGATTATATATTTTTTTTAGGTTCATATTATCCGAATCATAATCAATAGATTTGAAAAATATTTTTACTGGATTGTTATTTTCATGCTTCATGTATTTTAGTTTCCCCATATATGTATGATTACCTGTATTCCCAAGCCTACAAAACAAGTGCACATCAACTTCTTTTTTTAAAATGCTTTTAATAACTGGTGTATTGTCATTCTGCTGGTTTTGAGATTCCCATTGAAATATTTTAGATCCACTAAGAAATCCATCATTATATGTTGTATTACGTAAATCGTTTTCTAGATTTACCCAAAGTAATACTATGTTATTTCCAACATCATTTATACCAACAGCTTGCCAACCTGTTAGACTAATATCAAAAAATTCTTCTATTATTCTCCTATTAGTAGGGTCCCCTATTTTTAAATTATCCATATTAGCTTGTTTTTGTTATTCTTCCATAATTAATTATTTTTTTCAATAATTGTACTAAAATCTGTGTAAGGGTGTTGACTGTGATAGTCATCTAAAAAAAGATTATACCCTTTAATATTTTTGATTAAATCTTCATCTAAACAATATTTTTTAATGAAACTCAATACCTTTTCTAATTTAACTTCCGAAGGTTCACTTTCAGGAATACCGTTGATAAATATATATTTCTTATTTTCTTTACTTATTGATGGTGGCAGCGTAAGATGTAAATTCCATCTTAGATCAAAATGACCAAAACTTGGATATTTTTTTTGATTTTTAATATTTAATTTAAAAGCCTTTGTTTTCTTTTCGCCGTATGGAGATAAAGGACTGATAGCTGTTTTGAATGGTAAATCTTGAGTTTTTATTATAATATGGTACCCTTTGGAAGGGGTTTGTACTACCCATGGATAATTAACAGGCAACTTTGCATCCACTAAAAATTCATCTATTACTGGTTTTAGATTTGATAAGGTTTGTGTGGAATCTTTTTTGAGTTTTGATAAATGATCAACATCCAAAGCCCTTATATTATTTCTCCCTAAAATCATTCCTATACCAGTAGCGTTTTCCCAATCATAAGATTGCATTTCACTTATCTCCTGCCTTCTATGGGTAATAAGTTGACGATTATTTGTGGGAGCTTTGTATATGTACTTGGAAGGGTCATTTTTTGATGGAACGATGTGAGTTACATTAAAACCTAAATCATAATAAAATACTGCCCAATCATTTAAATCTGTCATATCTTATTATTATTAATTTATCATTTGGAATCATATTAATAATTCGATTCTTTTTATAAAGATGATACTCAATAAGGAATTTGACAAGCTTAGGTGAAAATCTTTCGCCGCAGTTAAGTTTTTTCTTTTGAAAATTTCTCTTAATTATTCTGTAAAAAGACACAAATATATTGCAGTCAATCATGATAAAATAATCAATTATTTGTATTCTCTCTTCTGAAAGAAGTGAAACATATGTTCCATCAATAATACATTTATTTTTACTTTTTAAAGAATTAATAAAATGAACCAATCTGTCAACTTTTAGCTCACAATTTTCATCAAATAATAATTTATCAAGAACAATTAATTCGGATTTTAAATATCGAGATAATTTTATACTCAGTGTAGTTTTTCCGCTTCCAGGAGGACCAAGAAAATTTATCTTATTTTTATCTTTACAAAGATCATTTAGTTGGTTCCAGTTCATAATAAAATCTAACTCTATTTAAACTTAATTTTATGTCTATACTGAGGAGTATCAAGAATTAATTTAGGTGCATAAGGAAGATCTGCCCCATTAATGTTTACTATTCCTTCTAATTGATGTACTTCAAGATTGTGGTAAACTTCTTCTTCATATATATATAATTTATCATAGTCAAAAGCATTATAATAAGCTGATAAGTGGTCAGCTGTAGACCAACCAGGATATTTAAGTACTTGCTCTGCTCTATCTTCACTAAAAAAATGATCTTCAGAACTTTTTGAATTGTTATTAGTTATTGTTATTTGGTCGTGAACAGTTAAAACTTCTAAACGCCCACCATTCCCAACTATTATCTCAGAATCTAACTCTAATATTTCTTCATATTCCTCCCAAACCTCTGGATCTCTATATTCTAAATTCTCCCATCGTTTAATAACTACAAATCTTTTGTTTGGAAAAAAAACATTCAAAGTATTTATTATATGTTGACTATTTACTTCAAGAAACACAGGTCTTGCTTGATTAAAATTCACTTCATCTTTACCTATAAGATTTATAATAGGCTCTTGAATCTTATTTGCATCATCAATTGAAATATACTTCAACATGTCGTTTGGTATCCCTTTTTGATTTATTAATTCTAGTGTTGATTCAAATGCTACTATAGTTCCTATTTTAGCTTTCAATAGTACTGTAATATTATTATTCATTTTATTAAATTTTTATAGTTATTGAGTAGATGCTTTATTTTTAATATCGTTAATGACTCATGTTATGTTTGTAAATTAAATTTATTGCAATATAAAATTAATTTTATAAATATAAATCCTCCTCAAAATAGTTCGACTTCACTACTCTTGTTGAGACTGATTATAGTGGATGAAGAAATAATATATAAATTGAAATTAGTATGGCCATTAAAAAATATGTGTTCGAAATCATTAACTGTGATGTTTTCATCTATTTTAATTATCCTTTCACCCTCGTATTATGTTTGTAAATTTTAAATTAGAAAATTAGATAAGACAACCAAACTATAATGGCAAGTATCCACAATCCAAAATAATCCTTTCTTTTCTTCCAACCTCCTTCAATAATAAAGTAATGAAATCCAAATGATATTGGCAATCCTATCAAAGCCCAAATTGTTATACTCATATTATTACTATAAATTATTTTTTAATAATTACATAGTTAGATAACTTTATACCCTTTGACAGTTCTGTAAATAAGATGTAGAAATACCAGATTGAGTAATTATGTCTTTTTTTGAGTAATTACCCTCCTTTATCACATTCGCATATTTAATTCCAAATAAATGTATCATAGCAACAGAATCTCCTTTTGGTGCATTAGTATACATTTCATTCAGCTTTGAACCTAATTCGTTTAATGTCATGTTTTTTATTTTTTTTATAGCTTCGCCTAAATCATCCCAATAAGAAACTATGTGAGACCCACTAGCAGTATAATATAGATGCCCACCACCACTTGTCATTTCATCAGAATTATAAACTATTGAATTTAAGCCAGCAATCATTGTGTTTATCTTTTTTGAGTCTTGATGTATACCATACAATATTTTACTTTGATCATCGAAACTTATATATTTTCGTTTTTCTTTTCTATTGATCTCTACAATTACAGAATTTCAATACAACTTAACATAAGAAAACACAATAAAGGTCTTCCCTTTTTCTCCTTCATAATTAAGCTCCCATAAAGAAATTGATGAATCATTATCATTAGGATCTATCTCATTTAAATCTGATAAAACATTGAAGTCTCCAAATTCATCGTAATAGAGTTTAT
>Ga0209715_1000246_pt1 | contig 48253 bp, 41 predicted proteins | sample COGITO_mtgs_1205_2_FD_184809 | JGI IMG/M metagenome (GOLD analysis project Ga0209715, IMG submission 184809) | Pelagic marine microbial communities from North Sea - COGITO_mtgs_120503 (SPAdes) (version 2) | ecosystem: Environmental > Aquatic > Marine > Epipelagic ... | reverse complement strand
TGTGCCATGCTTTCTCATAATGGACATAAAGAAAGGTATGGGATTCGAAGAAATGGAATTGATCTGAAAAAGATAGCGCTGTAAATAACGAAGCTTGTTTTTTTCTTTGACTGACATTTTATTTGCTTAATTCACTTAAAGTTAGTCATTTGAGAGAGAATCGGGCTCAGTCCTTAATACTTTGTATTTTGTTCGTGCCACATCTCTAGAATACGCATTGTAATGCCACCATTCCGTTGGCAATTGACGAAATCTCTGGCTCTTCATCACTCTCCTCAATAACAGCCTATTGTCATATTGTTGTTCTGACAGCGCTCCAGTTTTTAGAAAATAATATTCCATTCTAGGGTATGCTATTTCTGCAAATTCATCAAAACCTGCTCCCATATCTAAAGGAACACCATCTTTAGTGCAAATAGTGATATCGACAGCAGCACCCAAATTATGAAGGCTTCGATGTCCAGGATTGGAAACATACTTGCCTCTGTAAACCGGAGGAATGGTATCTAGTGCATCCCACATGAGTTTTTGCACACTCACAGGCCTTGCCGCATCATAAATTAGCAGATGTAGACTTGAATCAAGCTCTGATAGATAATCTTGACACTTAGACAAGCGGTCAGCCACATCCGGTTGCAGATAAGGACGTTTAATACTTTTGTAGAGCTGAAAGCCCATGAAATTATCTTCGGTAGCATACTTGAGTTCACAATATATTCGATCATTAAGGCTTTGAACATCGATTAATCCTTCGAATTCTATCGGACCCTTATCAATTATAGGTTCATTTTTGATGGGTTTTTGCACTGTTTTCACTGGCTCACTTTTCTCTTCATTGCTTTGACAAGCAACTAGACAGCACATCACCAGAAAGCTCAATACACTTCTCATCCCATGAGTGCTTTCATTTCATCGTTGATTTTTGACCTGAGCCCATCTGACACAGGCACCAAGGGCAATCGCATGTGATTCTCACAGATCTCTCGATAAACCAAAGCCTCTTTTACGCCACCAGGATTGCCTTCCGTAAACATCAACCTTGTCATCTTCATAAGGCCATAATGCTCCTCATTAGCCGTTGCAAAATCTCCAGAAACCCCGGAGTGAACCATATGGCTAAATCGCTCTGGCAATGCATTGGCAACTACAGAAATGACTCCCTCAACTCCAATAGATATCAAAGGCAAGGTAATGGCATCATCTCCCGATAGCACAGTGAAATTATCGGGCTTGTATTTAATGATTTCCATAATCTGATCAAAATCTCCAGAGGCTTCTTTCATGGCCACAATATTGTGAATTTCCGCAAGCTCTAATGTGGTTTGAGCAGAAACATTTGAACTTGTTCGACCTGGAACGTTATAAAGAATAATCGGAAGATCGGTATGTTCTGATATCGCTTTGTAATGCGCAACTATTCCTCGCTGTAATGGTTTATTGTAATATGGAGAAACGGACAATACCCCATCAATTCCTTTGGGCAAGCCACCGAGTTTATCACAAACATCCATGGTGTTGTTTCCACCCAAGCCGTATACAAGAGGAAGTTTCTTATTATTGATCTCCATCACATGATGAAGGACCTCCATTTTTTCTTTTTGACTGAGAACTGGTGATTCTCCCGTTGTTCCTTGCACCACAAGGAAATCGGTTCCACCCTCAAGCTGAAGCTCAACCAATTTGGTTAGCGCCTTAAAATCTATTTTTTCATCTGAAGTGAAAGGCGTTACCAAGGCTACACCAACACCTTTAAATTTATGACTCATTGATATCTATTTTTTGAAGGGTTTCTATTACAAAATTTACAATTTCTGATGGGTTATCTGAAGCAGAGTTCAATTCTAGCTCATAGCTCGGATCATTTGTAAGTTCTGCATTCACCAATATCTTTCTTGAAATTTCCATTTTATTCAAATATCGCTCTATTTTCCGAGGGAGCTTTCCAAAGGAAAGCATCAAATCGAATGAATGCTTAAGTTCGTTTTTAAGCTGAAGGTCTTTGAGCTTACCCAACCAGGTATAGTCCGATGGAGCATTATAATAAATGAGAAAATGTGGTGAGAGTTTTGTTTTATCTACTCCTCTTGGAACATTCACAATAATGATAACCCGCTCTACGGAGCTTTGATTGAGCTGCTTGTCAAGCGCTTTTCTAAAGCCTTTGATGTCTTCCTCGTCCTTAAAGTTGTACGATACAAGTAGTGATTTGATTTCGCTCCAAATGGTCAGTTCTTTCATTTGTTAATCCGATTTAAAAACGCTTCCTCATTAATAATTTCAATATTTAGGTCTGTAGCCTTTTTTAATTTAGAAGGTCCCATGTTTTCTCCTGCCACTAAAATACTCGTCTTTTTTGAAATAGATGAGGCGTTTTTACCCCCATTCATTTCAATCATCTTCTTGATCTCTTCCCTTGAGAATTGATTAAACGTACCTGAAATGACAATACTCATTCCTGCAAGAAGCTCCGAATCCATTCCTTCATCTTCCTTTTCAAAGCACAATCCAGCCAATTTCAAATGCTGAATGAGATCAATATTATCCTGGTCTTGAAAATGACTAGAAATCGACAAAGCGATCTTCTCTCCAATTTCATCGGTATCTACAAGCTCATCATAACTCGCTGAAATAATCGCATCAATAGTGAGAAAAGCCTTTGCTAATTTTTTAGATACCGTTTCTCCAACAAACCGAATACCTAAACCAAAAAGTACTTTCTCAAAGGGCATTTCTTTCGAGACCTCCAAACCATCAAGCAGGTTTCGAGCAGATTTATCTGCCATGCGGTCCATGGAAAGCACCTGCTCATATGATAGTGAATACAAATCAGAAACATTTCTAATAAACCCTGCCTCTACTAAAGCATCTATTGTTTCAGCCCCAAGACCATCAATATTCATGGCTCTTCTGCTGATAAAATGTTCAATTTTACCTTTGACCTGAGGCGGGCATTTCTTTTCATTCAAGCAATAATGCTGTGCTTCACCCTCTTCTTTAACAAGCTCACTAGAGCAGTCAGGGCAATGTGTTATGAATTGAATGAGCTGCGCTTCGATTGCTCTTTGATCCGTATTAACATCAACGATTTTTGGTATAATCTCCCCACCCTTTTCTACGAAAACAAAATCTGCTTCATGCAAATCAAGCTTTTCCATTTGCTCGGCATTGTGGAGAGAAGCACGTTTCACTGTGGTCCCTCCAAGGTATACTGGGTCAAGATTTGCAACAGGTGTGATGGCTCCTGTACGTCCTACTTGATAGCTTACGGATTGAAGCTTCGTTTCAACTCTTTCCGTTTTGTATTTAAAAGAGATGGCCCAACGTGGAGATTTTGCGGTGTAACCAAGCTCTTCTTGTTGCCTGTACGAATTCACCTTGATGACGATTCCATCTATTTCAAAAGGAAGACCTTTTCTCTTGTCTTCCCAATAAGCGATAAAATCAAGGATGCCCTCTACATTAGAAACCTTGGCAATCATGTTTTCTTCTATTGTTGGAATTTTAAAACCCATTTCTCCAGCAAATGAAACCGAATCAAAATGAGTCGTTTGTTCCGCTCTATCCTGATAGAGCCCGTATAAAAAACAGTCTAAATTTCGTTTGGCTACTACACCAGAATCTTGAAGCTTTAGGGTTCCTGAAGCGGTATTTCGCGGGTTTGCAAATTGAGGCAATTTATTTTGAAGTCGTTCGTTATTGAGCTTTTCAAATTCTTTCAAAGGCATAAATATTTCCCCCCTGATTTCAAAATCAACAGGGAAAGGTGCACTCAGCATGAGAGGTATGGCGTTTATCGTTTTCACATTCGGTGAAATTAACTCACCTTGCCTGCCATCTCCACGTGTCACCGCAGAATGAAAAATTCCATTTAGGTATCGGATTCCTATGGCTACCCCATCATATTTGAGTTCACAGACATATTCAATATCACTTTCAATGGTTTTTTTTATGCGTTCTTCCCATTCTACAATTTCTTCCTTTGAGTAGGTATTGGACAAAGAAAGCATTGGATATTTGTGCTTAACCGTTTCGAAATTTTTTGTGATATCACCACCAACACGTTTACTTGGACTATTCTCATCTTGAAGCTCAGGAAACTGAAGCTCGAGGGCCTCGAGCTCTTTCAGTAGCAAATCAAACTCGTAATCGCTTACTGCAGATTCATTCTTGACATAATACAGATGATTGTAGTGATGTAAAAGACTTGATAGCTCTTTCACCCTGCTTTCTGCGCCCTCAATATTCATAATTTAAAGTTACGACTTTTGAGCTTTCAACATACGCCATTTGCCTTGTAAATCTTTCCTTTTTTCAACATTTCGATACCCCAATTCCATGAGCAAATCTCTAGTCTGGTCCACATACAAATAATGACACTCAAAATAGAGCGCACCGTTTGTTGATAAAAAGGGCTTTATCCTTTCAGAAATAACCCTGTAAAAAAGCAAAGGATCCTCATCTGGAACAAAAAGAGCTAGAGCAGGTTCATGATCCAATACATTGGATTCCATTTCTTCATTTTCGTGATTTGGAATATATGGAGGGTTTGAAACCACAATGTCAAAAGTTCCATTTTGCCCTACTTGTTCAGATAAGCTATTCTCAAAAGAGTTTAAATCTAATACATCCCCTTCAAGATATCTCACAGGGAGTTTTAACGCCAGAGCATTTTCTTCAGCCAAATTAATGGCATCTTTGGAATACTCCAATCCCAACACATAGGCCTCTTGAAAAGTGTTGGATAAGGCTAAGGAAATGCATCCACTCCCAGAACAAACGTCAAGAATATTGCTGATTTCACCTTTATGATTTTGACAGATCCAATCTACAAGCTCCTCAGTCTCTGGTCGAGGAATCAATGCCCTGCTGTCCATTTTTAGCTCTAAACCATAAAACTCAACTTCACCTATGAGGTATTGAAATGGCTCACCAGATTTTAAACGATTTACAAGCTGATGTAGTAATTGACATTCATTTGATGTGAAAATTCGATCATCAGACATCAGCTGCTCAGAAGACGAAATGGCAAAGTAATGTCGCAAAGATTCTCTCCAAATTAATTTAATTTCTGAAGCTGAAAATTGTGAAGTCAAGGCCTCAGTAAATTCAATTTTAAGACCTCTGTAATCTACTTGCTTGAAAGACATTACTGTTTTTTTCTCAAAGAGATGAATTCCTGAATTTTATCATTCTCAATGAGAACATGGAGATTATAATAAGACAACCGCCACTCACCTTTTATTTTTGATAATATTCCTGTTCCACGACATCCTTGCATCCAGGTTTCAAGAGATTCATCGAACCAAGCGGTATTTCCATCTTCCGAATAATTCCAAAGCCTGTCTGACGGCTTAAAATCCCATGTCGTCTTTTTGTCAAAGTATGGTTTACAAAAAGTCATGAATTCCTTTTTTCTCCAACGTTCTTCTGGAGCTGTACCAAGGAATATAAAATCATCTGTAGTGATACTGAAATAAGCATCAAATGCGGCATTTGCCGCATTTTGATGCCATTCATTAATGATTTTATCTAAGGTCTTTTCCTGCTGCGTATATGAATAGGTCAGCGAGAAAGTAAATAGAAGGAATACGATATTCCTCATTTTTATTTTTTCTTGGCTAGTTTTTTACAAACTTTTGCCGCATTATAAATATTGATCACTCCTCCAGTAACTGACTTATCTGCAAAACCTTCTACATTGGGATATTTCACAGAGCTACTGTATAAAGCGTCTTTAATTTCTTTCATAGAAAGCGAAGGATAATATGACTTCAACATCGCAGCAGCGCCTGCTACCATTGGTGCAGCCATTGAAGTTCCTTGCAAATTCATGTATTCACTTTGAGGAACAGAATTCCATATTTCAAATCCTGGTGCAAACACATCAACCCCCTCTGCTCCGAAATTAGAAAATGATGCCACCATTTCAGCACCTTTATTTTTAGTAGAAGCTCCTATCGTAACAAAATGATCTAAAGGTTGAGTCTGAAAACTATACATTGAAGTCGGATAGTTTGGCTCAACGTCAATATCTTTGGCATCATTACCAGCAGCATGAATCAACAATACGCCTTTTTTATCCGCGTATTTGAACGCTTCATAAACTTCTTTTTGATGCGGAGAATATGCTTTACCAAAAGACATGTTGATTACCATGGCGCCATTGTCAACAGCATATCTAACTGCCAAGGCAATGTCTTTATCAAATTCATCACCATTTGGCACTGCTCTCAGTACCATGATTTTTACATTTTCAGCAACTCCATCGCCACCCAAATCATTTCCTCGCAGCGCACCAATAATTCCAGAAACATGCGTACCGTGAAGGGCATCTGGCCCTTCCACATCATTATTCCCGTATTTGGTATCTGAAAAATCATTTTGATCATCTCCGATTAGACTTCTATCGTCAAAATTTACGTTTAAATTATAATCCATTTGTGCACGAATGTATTCTTGTGCATCAGGAGGAAGTTGATCAATCATACCCATATATTGTTCAAATTGAGCCCTTCCTGCCTCTACCTCTTCTTTAACTTTAAGATAAAGCTGAAATTCTTCGTCTTGATCAATTGAATTTGGATCTATTCCGTCATACTTTTCAGAAAGCTGAGCCAATATCCTTGTTTTTTCCAATCTGGCTTCATTTACATGCTCGCCTTTTTCGTTACCAAGAAAGTTCCAACCATGAACATCATCGATATAGCCATTATTGTCATCATCAATACCATTTCCAGCAATCTCACCTTCATTGATCCAAATTTGTCCTTTTAAATCTTCATGCTCAATATCTACCCCAGAATCAATAACTCCTACAATTACTGTTTTGGACTTTTTCTTTTTAAGAAATTTGTAGGCTTTTTCAGTAAACATTCCCTGATCTTCTTTATTATACCAATTCAATGTACCTTCAACGGGCTGAGCAATTGAAAGAATTGAAAAAGAAATAAATAGAACGCTTAAAGATTTTTTTAATACACTCATTTGTTTGTTTTTTTTATTTATTATCAAGTTTTTTTTTAGTAGAACGATTTCTCGTATTTTTAGAACACGAAAATAACTCATAATTTACACTTTACAATTATTATACCATGAAATATCTTCTTACTTTGTATATTCTTTTCGGCATCTTCATCATGAATGCCCAAAAATCATATTTCAAGCCGGCTGCACATAGTAAAGAAGTTAATTCAAACAGAGTCACTCCGTTTTCAATAGCCAATAACGAAAGAAACAAGCAATTTATTGCAGACAATGATATAACAGTCGTTTTTGAAACCAAGAATCAACTCATTATAAATGCTGAATATGGCTTAATGATTTCTTCAGAAAAATCAGGCGATGTTCTGCAGGTATACAAGGATTTGTCTATCCCACAAGTCATGTCAGATTCTGCTGTAGTTAGGCATAAAGCGGATCAGGTCCACTCAGGTTTTGGAGGCCTAGACACAGCATACACAGGAAAAGGCGTTATCATTGGAATTGTTGACCAAGGAATTGACTTTAATCATCCTGACTTTCAAAATTCTGACGGAAGTACAAGGGTTCTTCGCTATTGGGACCATACGGTAAACGGTCCAAACATACCTAGTGAATATGGATTTGGATGTGTTTGGGACAGTTCAGATATTAATGCAGGAATATGCACAAGTTTAGAGGTAGGTACCGCTCACGGGTCTACAGTTGCTGGAATGGCTCTAAGTAATGGAAATGCGAACGGAACAAACAAGGGATTTGCCCCGGAAGCAGATATTATTGTTGTGGAAACCGATTTTTCTCTTCCCAATTGGTCAATCAGTATTGCAGAGGCTTGCGATTACATATTTAAAGTGGCGGATTCATTGGGAATGCCTGCTGTTGTTAATTTGTCTTTGGGGTCCTATTACGGAAGTCACGATGCATTAGATCCAGCGTCTGTTATGATTGATTCTCTATTGGATGCAAAGGAAGGACGTATTGTAGTTTGCTCTGCAGGCAATTCTGGCGATGACGGCCCATATCATGTAGGAGCAGATGTTGATCAAGACACCTCTTTTGTTTGGATGATTCCAAGTCCTAACCCAACAGCAGTAGGCTCCTCAAATACAATTCTAGTGGAGTTTTGGGTGGATACCACAGCGGCTGATTTCTTTTATTCTTTTGCCGCAGACACCCCAGGCCCGAACCATCAAAAGAGGGGGGAAACACCTTTTTACAATCTTTTAGACGGAGCAACTGCTGCCGGCGATTTTACTCAAGAACCTATCTTCAATGAAGACGGTGATCTCATCGCATATGGTTTTTTATACAGGTATCTCGAACGTGGCCAAGTAGCAGGTCAGATCGCAATATTTGGGACGAATTTCACACCTATTGACTCCTCTGATTATCTTTTTAGATTTCAAACCTACGGAAATGGACACTATGATCTTTGGGGCGGCACAAACGTCACCTCCTCCTTCGTGCATAGTAATTTTGAGACCAATATTCCCGATTCAATTCAATTCCCAGATATAGCTCATTACAATATGCCAGATTCCTTACAAACCATTGTTGACCTTTGGAACTGCTCTGACAAGGTAATCTCTGTGGGTAATATTAAAAATAGAAATGGGCATATTGACTTTAATGGAAATGTATATACTGAACCAACAAATACTGTAGTTGGAGAATTGGCTTTTTCTAGTAGCATGGGCCCAAGCAGAAACGGCGTAATGAAACCAGACATCTCAGCATCCGGAAATGTTTCTTTAGGTTCTGGTTCGTTTTCACTGTTAAACAATCCGGGATATTATGGAAACACGGATGAGGGTGGTTTTCACATGAGAAATGGAGGGACATCCATGGCATCTCCTGCAGTTGCAGGTATAGCCGCTCTTTATCTTCAAAAATGCTCAAAAGCCACATACGCTGACTTCAAAACTGACCTAACAGGAACTGGCGATGTAGATGGATTTACCGGGACTGTTCCAAATTATGCTTACGGATATGGCAAAGCGAATGCACTTCAAACCATACTATCAAAACATGAGACTGTTTCAATTGATGGTCCTGGTGGAATTTGTCCTGGTGGAAGTATTACACTTTCTTTTGTTACGGGAATGAGCCCTATTCTTATCAATTGGTCGAATGGATCAAATGGATCCAACATCATCACAACCACACCAAGTGAATATCAGGTTACTATCGAAGATAATTTAGGCTGTGTGTCCCGATCGGCACCCCACCCTGTTGTGATCTATTCTGACCCTTTTGTAGATGCAGGATCTGACGAGCTTATTTGCCCTAACACTGAGCTCTTACTTACCGCATCTGGAACCGCAGTCAATTACGATTGGAACAACAATGTGACTAATGGAGTGGCATTTTCACCTCAGGAAGGAACCTACATCGTGATAGGTACAAATAACAGTGGATGTTCTGCAACAGACTCTTTGGAGGTCGATTTCTTATCGGTATTGCCTGTGATTTATGAAGAAGCCATAAGTACCATTGGTATTAATCAGACCGCATTTAATGTTACTGATGGTGACCCAGTCGGTGGAACATATAGTGGAGAAGGAGTTATAGGAACCTCTTTTCATCCAGCATTAGCAGGACTCGGGAATCACGCCATCGTTTATTCCTTTATCGATGGAAATGGTTGCACATCTTCTGACACCTCTTACATTGAAGTATATGATGATTTAGGAATACAAAACCAAGAGGATGAACCCTGGCGTGTATACCCAAACCCTTTTAATTCGAGTATCCATATCGAGATCGATGAATCAGTAAACATATCTTTTATCGACATGTTGGGCAGAACAGTGTTTTCGAAGGACACTTACACCTCATTTACAATAGATTTAAATACCTTAGAGAAAGGAATCTATAATATCAACATATCTGCATTAACATCTGATAAAACAAAGACTTTCAGAGTCATTAAAAATTAAGATTTAATTCAAAGTATTTTCACTTATTTTTGTAGCATGACATTTGTACATCAAGTCAAATCTTTCCAGGAGTTAAGTTTAGAAGAATTCCATGACATTATCGCTTTAAGAATTCAAATTTTTATCATTGAACAAAACTGTCCATATCAAGAAGTCGACGGAAAAGACAAACTTGCGTATCACTTATTCTTTAAAAACAATAAGGAAGAAATTATAGCTGTTACCAGAATTTTACCTGAAGGCATTGCCTATGATGAAGTGGCGATTGGAAGAGTCGTCGTTCACGAGGATTATCGGGCACTGGCTTAGGACATCAACTGATGGCAGATTCGATGAAATTTGTAAAAGAAAAATTCGGTAACGTTTCCGTTAGATTATCCGCCCAAAAGCACCTTGAAAACTATTATGGGAATCATGGATTTCAATCGACCGGAAAAGAATATTTAGAAGACGGTATACCTCATGTTGAAATGCTCTACAAAACAATAAACTAAAGAAAAAAGAAAAAAAATGAAATTATTTATATTGACACTTAGCATTGCTTTAATATCGCAATTGGCACTAGCTCAGAAATCCACTATCAACGTGAACTATATGGATCAGGAGGTTAAAGCAACAGATGACTTTTTTCTCTTCTCCAACGGAGAATGGATAAAAAACAATGAAATACCTGCATCTGAGTCAAGATGGGGAAGCTTTAACGAACTTGATAGAGCCAATAAAGATAAAATCACAACAATCTTATTGGAATGCGAAAAAGATGCTTTGAATAGCCCGGTAGGATCTGACAACCAGCTTCTGGGTGATTTTTACCATTCATTTTTAGATATGAAAGGACGTAATGCGAAGGGCCACACTCAAATTGAACTTCAGCTTAAAAAAATCAATGAACTATCTGACAGTAAAGAACTCGTTAAAGCCATTGCTGAACTTCACAATCAAGGCGTAGGAGGTCTTTTTGGAATCTATGTGGGTCAAGACATGAAAGATGTTGAGACAAACCAATATCACATGTATCAATCAGGAATAGGCCTTCCCAATATGGAATATTATTCAAGTGAAAACAAAAGAGATATTCTCATCGAATACGAAAAGTATATTGAGAAAAGTCATTTCACGATTTTCAACAAAGAAAACCAATCAAAAGTATTTGCTGACAATATTGTAAGATTCGAAACGGCATTGGCATCTAAAATGTTCAAACCTGCTGAGATGAGAATCCCGGAAAACACCTACAACAAACGTTCAATTAAAGAAATTGCCGAAATGGTCCGTCCTTTTGATTTCAACTTATATATCGAACAAAGAGGTGTAAGCCATTTCGATACGGCTATCGTTGGCACCATTCAATTTATGGAGAACATTCCTTCAATGTTGAAGAATTTCAGTCTCGAAGAATGGAAAGATTATCTAAAATGGAATGTGATTCGCAGTGCCTCACCCTATATGGATCAAACCTTTATTGATATTCATTTCGACTTTTATGGTAAAACACTTAAAGGCAAAAAAGAGCTAAAGAAAATCGGAGATCGCGCCATAGAACAAATCACCAACTCCGAAATTGCAGAAATAATGGGCAAAGTCTTTGTGGACAAACATTTCTCGAAAGAAGCCAAAGAAAAAGTAAATCAAATGGTAGATAATTTACTGATTGTTTTTCAAAATAGAATAGAACATCTAGATTGGATGTCAAGCACCACGAAAAAAGAGGCCTTAACGAAGCTGAATGCAATCGGAAGAAAATTAGGCTATCCCGATGAATGGAAAGACATGTCGAGTATTGTAATCGATAGAGAAAACTACTTCAACAATATTCTTTCACTAAACCGCTACTCCATTCAAGACAATCTCAATAAAATTGACAAACCTGTTGATAAAAATGAATGGGGTATGCCTGCGCACATGGTTAATGCATATTATCATCCATTATTAAATGAAATTGCTTTTCCTGCAGGAATCATGCAGCCACCATTTTTCGATGAAAACGCTGAAGACGCTGTGAATTACGGAGGTATTGGAATGGTTATAGGGCATGAATTTACGCATGGTTTTGACGATATGGGGTCGAAATTTGCAGCAGATGGTTCATTCAAAAATTGGTGGACAGAAGAAGATCGGAAATTATTTGAAGAAAGAACTCAAAAGCTTGGCGAAACCTATGCTCAATTTTGTCCAATTACAGACAATTGTGTAAACCCTGATTTAACTATGGGAGAAAATATTGCTGATCTCGGAGGCTTAACAATGGCATACCATGCCTACGAGATGACCAAAGAATTTAAATCGAATCAAAAAAATAACGGATTCACTCCGGCGCAACGGTTCTTTATTTCGTATGCCCAGCTTTGGAAGATTAAGTATACAGATGAGGAAATGAAAAACAGAATCGCAAACGATTCTCATTCGCCAGGCATGTATAGGGTAAACGGACCATTAATGAATTGCCCTGAGTTTTTTGAAGCTTTCGATGTGAAAGAATCTGATCAGATGAGAAATGAGAAACTAAAGATTTCTAAAATCTGGTAAATTATAACGTCGTGATAAATTCTTGAAAAGAAAAAGTCGCTTGCGTTCCTGAATCCATTGACTTGATGGTGACCTCGTCTTTTTCGAGCTCATCAGCACCAATCATTACAACTTTGGATGCGTTTCTTTCATTTGCGTATTTCATCTGCTTTTGAATTTTACTATCAGAGGGGTAAATTTCGCACGAGAAACCTTTCTCTCTGAGTACATTTGCCAATTCAAAACAGCGCACGAATTCTTCAGAACCAAAATTTAAGAATAAATAGTCTATGCTATTTTCTACCGTATCAGGAAACAACTGCAGCTCATTTAGAACATCATAGATTCGATCCGCACCAAATGATATACCCACACCAGAAACTCCTTTAAGACCGAATAATGAGGTAAGTTCATCATAACGACCACCGCCACAAATACTTCCCATTTTAACCCCGTCAGCAACGACCTCAAAAATAGCTCCCGTGTAATAATTAAGGCCTCTAGCCAAAGTAACATCGAGTACGAGTTTGCCTTTAGTTAAACTCGTTCGATTCATTATATTCAATAGAAAAGAAAGCTCTTCTATTCCCTCTTTTCCAACCTCAGACGCTGATAAAAAGTCTGACATTTCATCCAATACTTCTTGATTGGTTCCATTCAAATTAAACAAAGGTTTAATGATTTTTATCGACGCTTCTGAAATTCCTCTATTTGCCAACTCCTTAAGAACCCCCTCCTCTCCTATCTTGTCTAACTTGTCAATGGCTGTTACCATATCAACCAATTTGTCTTTTTCTCCTGTAACTTCAGCTATACCATTTAAAACTTTGCGATTGTTAAATTTTATGGTAAAACCCGGAAGTTTTAAAGCCGAAAGGACTTCATCAAAAATCTGAATACATTCAATTTCATAAAGCAAAGATGGGCTACCTACGACATCAATATCACATTGATAAAATTCTTGATACCTTCCGTGCTGCGGTCGATCAGCCCTCCATACAGGTTGGATTTGATACCTCTTAAAAGGAAATGTGATGTCATTTTGATGCTGAACAACGTAACGCGCAAAGGGAACTGTCAGGTCATAACGCAATGCTTTTTCTGATAGCGAATTAGAAAATTTACCTAAGTTTTTATCATTCAAAGCATCTAAATCTGCCTTTAACATTTTATCACCAGAATTTAATATCCTAAATATCAAACGATCACCCTCTTCGCCATACTTACCAAGCAAAGTTGATGACAGCTCAAAACTCGGTGTTTCAATAGGTTGAAAACCGTATTTTTCAAAAACACTTTTCATGGTGGAGAATATGTATTCTCTTTTTCGCACCTCAGAAGGTGAAAAATCTCTTGTTCCCTTGGAAATTCTTGGTTTTTGTGACATTAATTTATGTTTTCTTCCAAATACATCTTATAAATCATCCCATCAGATAAACCAATTTTAGGTACAAATATATTTGACGATTTGAAATTACCTAAAATACGTGTATAAATCTCTAAGGCGGGGACGATTACATCTGCCCGATCTGGTCGAAGCTGAAATTGTTTCATCCGCTCCTCAAGGGACAATGTCTTCAGCTTTTCTTTAAGTATGGTTATTTCCTGAATAGGAATGGGCTTTCCACTATGAATGCCGAGCAATTTATGTGTTTTGTTGATGTTACCACCGGTTCCGAATACCAAGTAGTTTTCTGAACTATTTACAAATGTACTGATCCAAGCATTTAGCTCAACCCATATTCCTTTTTTGACTTTTCCTTTAAGCATTCGAATCGTTCCAATCTTAAATGATTGAGAAGCGATCTTCTCATCCCCTCGATATATGTTAATTTCAGTTGAACCACCACCCACATCAATAACTACAAACGGTTTGCTATTGGCTATATCTAAAAGCTTGAAAGTTCCCAATATAAGACTGGCCTCCTCTTCACCTGAAATTATTTCAAGATCAATCCCGAAACCCTGTTTGATTTCCTCAACGATCTGCGATCCATTTTCTGCTTCTCTCATTGCTGATGTAGCTACGGCTCTTATTTTTTGAACTTCAAATATGTCTGAAATAATTTGAAAGGCCTTTATGGTATTAATCAAATTAGACTTCTTCTTCACATCAATTCTTCCAAGAGAAAAGGCATCATCTCCAAGACGTAATGGAATCCTCGTATAGGATATCTTTTTTACGAATGATTTACTTGACTCCTTAACCACCTCACCAACCAGAAGTCTGGCAGCGTTTGTTCCAATATCTATTGCACTAAATTTCATATAAATACAAATTTAAAAATATGTTTTATCTAAATGCTATTGTCATCAATCCTCTTTTTTGTTCCTTTACCGAATGAAAAAATTAAATTTTTCATTTGATAATAATGAAGTCCCTAAAAAAGGGAGTGTTCTGATTTCAGACCCATTCTTAACCGATCCATACTTTGGAAGGTCAGTTGTGGTGTTGTGCGAGCATAATGAAGAAGGAACTTTTGGCTTTGTCCTCAATAACTTCCTAGACATTGACTTGCACAAAATTGACCCCAATTTTCCTAATATTAATGCAAGGATAGGATTTGGCGGTCCAGTTTCAAAAGACAGTTTGTTTTTCATTCATTCATTAGGCAAAGAAGTAAAAAACTCACTAGAAATTCAAAAGAACTTATATTATGGAGGAGATTTTGATGACGTCTGTAAAATATTAGAAAGCAAGCCAAATCTAAATAATCAAATCCGATTCTTTATAGGTTATTCAGGATGGGATGAAAAGCAATTAGACCAAGAGCTTCAAGAGAAAAATTGGATTACTGTGAACAACATTGATAAATCGCTTATCCTCAACACCGAAATGAAGGACTTATGGAAATCTGCATTAGAGAAACAAAAAGGAAAATTCAAGATGATTTCTAATTTCCCAAACAATCCCAGTGACAACTAAATCTGGCCTCTTTTAATCATGTAAAATATTGTATTGATTACTTTGATATTCAAAAGAAAGATGTAAATTTGCACTCGAAAAAATAGTTGCACTCCTACAATACGCGACTGATGTTTAACCCTTTCAAGAAAAAGGAGTCTTGAAATACAAAGTTTAAGCCCTATGGCAAAAGAAAAAGTAATGCAGGGAACTGCAGATTTTGATTGGGAATCGTTACAATTAGACGGTTACACCAAAGTAGAAAGATCAGAAATGTCTGACATCTACGAAAAAACCCTCACTTCTATCAATGAAAAAGAGGTCATTCAAGGTAAAGTTGTTCACATCACAAAAAAAGAAATTATTGTCAATATCGGATACAAATCCGAAGGTGTAATCGCTGCCAATGAATTTAGATATAACCCTGATTTAAAAATTGGAGATACGGTTGATATTTATGTAGAATGTACTGAAGATAAAACAGGTCAGCTTGTTGTTTCTCATAAAACAGCTAGAATGCACAGTGCGTGGATTCGAGTTAATGAAGTATTGAAAACAGGTGAAATCATTACTGGTCACGTTAAATGCCGTACTAAAGGTGGTTTAATTGTGGACGTGTTTGGTATTGAAGCATTCCTTCCAGGTTCACAAATTGATGTGAAACCAATTCGTGATTATGATATCTATGTTGGAAAGAACATGGAATTCAAAGTGGTTAAGATAAATGAAGAGTTCAGAAACGTTGTTGTTTCTCATAAAGCGCTGATCGAAGCAGAGTTAGAAGAGCAAAAGAAACAAATCATCTCTGGTCTTGAAAAAGGGCAAGTTCTTGAAGGTATTGTTAAAAACATTACATCTTACGGAGTCTTTATAGACTTAGGTGGTGTTGATGGTTTAATTCATATTACTGACCTTTCTTGGGGTAGAGTTACACATCCAGAAGAGCTTCTTGAGCTTGATTCAAAAATCAATGTTGTTATTCTTGATTTTGATGATGAGAAGAAAAGAATTGCTCTTGGATTGAAACAACTTCAGCCACATCCATGGGACGCATTAGATGCGAAAATGGAAATTGGTGATAAAGTAACTGGTAAAGTTGTTGTTATGGCTGATTACGGTGCATTTATCGAAATCGCTGCAGGAGTTGAAGGTTTGATTCACGTATCAGAAATGAGCTGGTCACAACATCTACGTTCTGCCCAAGACTTTATGAAAATAGGAGACTCTGTTGAGGCCGTCGTTCTTACCTTAGATAGAGAAGAAAGAAAAATGTCGTTAGGTATTAAGCAATTGATGCCAGATCCATGGAGTGATATCGAAACGAAATATGCTGTGAACACAAAGCATGCTGCAAAAGTTAGAAACTTTACGAATTTCGGAGTATTTGTTGAATTGGAAGAAGGTGTAGATGGACTTATCCATATCTCTGACTTATCATGGCAAAAGAAAATCAAGCATCCTTCTGAATTTTGCAAGACAGATGAACAGCTTGAAGTAATCGTTCTAGAGATAGATAGAGAAAATAGAAGAATTTCTTTAGGCCACAAACAAATCGAAGAAAATCCATGGGAAGTATTTGAATCTACCTTTACTGAAGGAAGTGTACATCCGGGAACAATCATCGAAATGAAAGATAAGTCTGGAATTGTATCATTGCCTTATGGTCTTGAAGCCATTTGTCCGGCCAAACATCTTAAAAAAGCTGATGGCGCAAATGCGACAATAGAAGACGCATTGGATTTCCAAGTGATTGAATTCAATAAAGATGCAAGAAAAATAGTTGTATCGCACATCAGAACTCATGAAGAATATGAAGGAACAAGTAAAGCTCCTAAAAAATCAAGTTCTTCTAATAGCAAGCTGAAATCAATTAACAGTAACGCTGAAAAATCTACCCTTGGTGATCTTGATGCACTTGCTGAATTGAAAGAGAAAATGGATAAGAACAAATAATCCATTTATTCAAATAATTAAAAAGGGGATTCGTCCCCTTTTTTTTATGTAAATATTTTTTTGTGAGTAAATACCTAATAACCTATTCATTATAGGTGTTTATGAACTGAATAAATATGTAAATTTGCTACATCAATATGGGTGAAATTAAATTACAAGAAACAGTTAAGGGGATTTTTTCTGCATATCTCGTAAAAAACGGGCACAGAAAAACACCTGAACGATTTGCAATTTTGGGTGAGATCTATGGATACAAAGGACATTTTGATATTGAGTCACTTTATATTAAAATGAAAAACCACAACTATCGTGTTTCTCGGGCAACCCTATACAATACCATTGAATTATTGATGGCTTGTAATTTGGTGCGTAAGCATCAATTTGGTGGAAATATTGCTCAATTCGAAAAATCTCATGGTTCCAAACAGCATGATCATGTCATTTGTACTGACACCGATGAAGTTATTGAATTCTGTGACCCCAGAATACAACAAATAAAATCAACTATCGAAGAACTATTCGATTTAGATATTCAGCATCATTCTCTTTATTTTTATGGCACTAAAAAACAAATAAAATAAGAACATGAACTTGACATTTTCAACAACAATTGAGGAGAATTGCAGCATTGTAAAACTTTGCGGCAAGATTCTTTCAGATGGCGATATTGAGGATTTATCAAGCCATATTGACCAACTCTCAAACTGGAAAGTCATATTCGATTTAACCGATCTGGCCCATATCAATTCTACTGGTATTTCCGTTTTTGTTAAAACCATGACAAAATGTAGAATTAACCATGGTGACCTTTTTATTTCAAATCCAAACAAAATGATTAATCAGCTATTTGAAATCACAAAAATGAATGAAGTGTTTTCAATCTATCATTCAAACGAAGCCGCATTAAATCAATTCAAGTAAATTCATGAAAGTAGACGTATTATTAGGCCTTCAATGGGGAGACGAAGGAAAGGGAAAAATTGTTGATGTACTCACCCCGAAGTACGACATTATTGCACGATTTCAAGGAGGGCCGAATGCAGGACACACCTTAGAATTTGAGGGTATTAAACATGTTTTACATACCATTCCTTCGGGGATTTTTCATTCAGACGTGATGAACCTTGTTGGAAATGGTGTTGTCATTGACCCAATTATTTTTAAGGGTGAACTCGACCAATTAAAACCTTTTAATATCAACCACGAAGAAAGGTTACTTATATCAAAAAAGGCTCACTTGATACTTCCAACCCATAAATTACTTGACGCAGCTTCTGAGATGTCAAAAGGGAAAAATAAAATTGGTTCTACACTTAAAGGCATTGGTCCAACATACATGGATAAAACAGGTCGGAATGGACTCCGTGTAGGAGATATTTTGTCACCAAACTTTGAGAAAAAATATAAAGCATTGGTTGAAAAGCACCTCAACATATTGAAGCATTATGAGGATTTCAAATACGAACTTAAAGAACTTGAAGAAAGTTGGTTCGAAGGCGTTGAAGTGATGAAGAATCTTCAGTTTGTTGATAGTGAAATATATATAAATAAAGCGCTAAACGAGGGGAAAAAGATTCTTGCAGAGGGAGCTCAAGGCACAATGCTAGATATTGATTTTGGGACTTATCCATTTGTAACTTCTTCGAATACCATAACGGCAGGAACTTGCACTGGCTTAGGTGTTCCACCAAATAAAATTGGCAATATCATCGGAATATTCAAAGCTTATTGTACCCGAGTTGGTAGTGGGCCCTTCCCTACTGAGCTTCATGATTCTGATGGAGAATTAATGAGGAAAGAGGGACATGAGTTTGGAGCAACAACTGGAAGACCAAGAAGATGTGGGTGGATTGATTTGGTTCAATTGAAATATTCAATCATGATTAATGGAATAACTGAGCTTTCTATGATGAAAGGAGATGTTCTTAGTGTTTTTGATGAAATCAAGGCTTGTACACACTATTTAATTGATGGAGAAAAAGTGACGGACTTTCCATTTGACATCAATGACCATGACATCACTCCGATATACGAAAGTGTACCTGGATGGAAAGAGGATTTGACCAAGCTTGAGCAATTAGATGATGCTCCAGAAACGTTTGTTTCATATGTGAATTATCTAGAGAAGCAATTAAATGTGCCTATTCGCGTTGTATCAGTCGGTCCAGATAGAAAACAAACACTATCGAATTCTTGATGAAAACGAAATATCATAAAATTAAATATGCGCTTTTCGTAGGCGCATTTTTTTTGATGTCAAATTTTTTGGCTCAAAGTGATTTATTGAAACTTTTACCTGGATCAAGAAAAGCCAACTATTATGAAAACAATGACCTTCTTAAATTGGAAGGGAATGTTCATTTTGAATATCAAGGCAACACCATGTATTGTGACTCTGCCTATTATTTTGAAAAAAGAAGACTGGTTTATGCCTATGGGAAGGTTCATATTATCCGGGATAAAATAAATATGTTTTGCGATTCAGCATTTTTTAATGGTAAAGCAGAAAGAGCAAAGCTTTGGGGAAATGTTCGTGTTCGAGATCTTGATTACCGTCTTACAACGGATAGCCTCGAATACATATCCTCATCGGGAAGAGCCATTTATAGAAATTATGGTACCATTAAAAAAATTGGATCAAATGAAATGATTGTGAGTAAAGTAGGGTATTTCTACCCGGAATCAAAAAATTATTTTTTCAGCGACAGCGTCGTTTACAGCAATGATGGCATTCGTATGACTACAGATACATTGGCCTATGAATATGTGAACAAACAAACAGTTTTTAATGGGGAAACAACCATTTTAAAAGACAGCATGACCATGACGTGTTTATATGGATGGTATAACACAGATCTAAACAAAGGCTATCTCCACGGTGATGCGAGCTATAAAGACAATTCACAAATTCTTTACGCAGACACCATTCGCTACGATGAAAAAAATGATGAAATTATCGCAAAAAAAGATGTTCATTTGATTAATGAAAAAAGCAATTATGTGCTCAATTCAAACTACATGTATACATCGGATAGCATAGGCCTAACGTATATAACAGATTGTGCAATAGCAAAACTTATTCAGAATAAGGACACCATTTATATTCATAGCGACACCCTTTTTGTTTTGAACGACACCATTAAGAAAAACAAGAATATCATGGCGTATTACGGTGTGAAAATATACAATAATGATATTCAATCCATATGTGATTCACTATGGTTTTCGCAAACTCAAAATAAAATCAAGCTTTACCATAATCCTATTGTTTGGTCAGAAAACAGTGAATTAAAAGGAGATTCTATTGTAATATCGACAAAAGATTCCTTGATTGATAAAATCAACATTTACAGAAACGCCTCTGCTATAATGGAACTCGACTCGGGACAACTTTACAATCAAATTTCAGGCAAAAACATGATTGCCTATATGAAAGAAGGTAAACTTCGGAAAACCGATGTGAATGGTTCTGCGGTTAGTATATATTATCCTGAAGATGAAGAAAAAACAGACAGCCTTACAACCATTAAAAGAATGGGCTTAAATAGACTGGAATCCTCTACCCTAAGCGTTTATCTGGATAGCGGAGAAGTCATCGGTATTAATTATGTAAATGAGCCTGTCGGTATATTTTACCCAATGGATCAGATTATTGATAAGAAAAAATTTATTAAAAACTTTGAATGGAACCCAGCTTTACGACCTAAAGATGAATTTAGTCTTCCTGAGGATTAAATTCTTCTGACTCTTCTTCGTCCCAACGAAGAACACGTTTTACACCTTCTACTTCTTCAAACTTTCTAGTCAATTGCTCCAAATGTTCTGTATCCAAAACCATCACCTTTATCTTACCTTCAAAGATACCATCATCAGTGTCAAATGAAATGCTCTTCATATTGACATTGATTTGATTAGAAATGATTTCTGTAATCTTATTTACAAGACCAAATTGATCAATTCCAATAATTTTTATGGCCGCTATACGCTCAACAAGCTTATCCGATTTCCAACGTGCTTTAATACACCTATATGCCATCTTAGACATCATATTTACAGAGTTGGGACAGTTAAATCGGTGCACCTTAATTCCTGAAGACACCGTTATAAATCCATACACTTTATCCCCGGGTATTGGATTACAACAAATGGCCATTTGATAATCAAACCCTTTAAAATCGTCACCAATTAAAAGTGTATCTTTTTTAGAATCTAAAGAAACGAAATCAGATTCATATTCTTGAATGGTTTTCTTTTTCTTTCTCGGACCCTTTTTTTCAATAACAAACATCCCGTTCATTTGATCCATCTCCCTTATCTTGGATAAATCAATTTTACCTTTTGCAATTCTAAAATAGAGCTCAGTAATGTTGGGCAGGTTAAAATGTTTTTCCAAAAACATAATATTTTCGGAACACATGGTTAAATTGAATTGCTTAAATTTTCTTTCTAATATTTCTTTACCATCTGCAGCAATCCGATTTCGCTCTTCATTCAGTGATGACTTTATTTTTGTTTTCGCCCTTGCTGTTACAACAAATCTTAACCACTCATCCTTGGGGTGTTGCTTAGATGATGTTATGATGTCAAGCTGATCTCCATTTCGGAGCTCATAAGAAAGTGGCATTAGGCGATTATTTACCTTTGCTCCTATACAGGTATCTCCAATGTCTGTATGAATATCGTAGGCAAAATCTAAAATAGTTGAACCTGTCGGTAGTACTCTTAACTCTCCCTTAGGGGTGAAAATATAAATTTCATCGTTAAATAAATTGAGCTTAAAATCATTAACAAAGTCAATGGCATCCGTATTCGACGATTCCAATAATTCACGGATTTCAGTAATCCAACGATCAAACTTATTGTCATCTCCTTTTGACTCCTTGTATTTATAATGCGCAGCTAAACCTTTTTCCGCAATCTCATTCATACGCAATGAACGAATCTGAACCTCAACCCACTTGCCTTGAGGAGACATAACAGTAGTATGCAGAGACTCATAACCATTTGCTCGAGGTGTTGATATCCAATCCCTTAAACGTTCAGGACTCGGTTGATAATAATCGGTAACGATACTATACACTCTCCAACAATCTGGCTTTTCAAGTTCGACAGGCGTTTCTAAAATAATTCGAATGGCAAAGAGATCAAAAACCTCTTCAAAGGGTATATCCTTTGAATTCATTTTTTTCCATATTGATGAAATCGATTTTGTTCTTGCCTTAATGTCAAAAACATAGCCTTCATGCGCCAAATGTTCTTTTACCGGAGCCACAAACTTTCGTATAAAACGCGCTCTACTCTCCTGGGTCTCTTTTAGTTTGGATTTTATTTCTTCATACACTTCCGATTCACAATATTTCATTGAAAGATCTTCAAGCTCTGACTTCACAGAGTAAAGACCAAATCGATGGGCTAAAGGCGCATATAGGAATTTGGTTTCCGATGCGATTTTGAGTTGCTTATCAGAACGCATACTATCAAGAGTACGCATATTGTGAAGCCGATCTGCCAATTTGATTAAAACGACCCTGAAATCATCAGAAATGGTTAAGATCATTTTACGAAAATTCTCAGCCTGAATTGATGCTTTATCATCAAATACTTCAGGAATCTTCGTTAAGCCATCAATGATTAGACGAACCTCTTTTCCAAAAAGGTCCTCTATATCTGATAATGTAATGTGTGTGTCTTCAACGGTATCGTGAAGCAAAGCACAAATCACAGAGGTTGGGCCTAACGTCATTTCATCTGCACATATTCGTGCAACAGCAATTGGATGATAGATGTACGGCTCACCAGACTTTCTTCTCATTTCTTTATGAGCATCTAGAGCGACATCAAATGCCTTTCTGATAAGTTTGGTTTCCTTTTTGTCCCTATTTTTTAATGCACGCATTAAACCCCTGTAAGCATTAAGTATTTCTTTACGCTCTTGTTCTACATTTACAATTACAGACGTTTTATTTTGTTGCATTTATTTAGCTGGCAATAATTTAGTCTTGACTTCTCCAAATCCTATTCTCACCTTATCATTTTCACAGTATCCTCTCATGGTAACGGTATCGCCATCTAAAATAAACTTTCGTTCACTTCCATCTGGCATTAGAATTGGCTTTGTTCCCTTCCAGGCAAGTTCAAGCATTGATCCGTAGGAATCAGGTGTTGGACCAGAAATGGTTCCTGAACCCAACAAGTCTCCTCCACGAACATTACAACCGTTAACGGTATGATGAGCCAGCTGTTGTGCCATATTCCAATACATGTATTTAAAATTTGAATTAGAAACAACCTTTTCTTCTGCTCCGCTAGGTGTAATGGCTACCTGAAGGTGAATATCATATGATTTCTTACCCTCATATGCGAGATAAGAAAGCACCTCAGGATCCTGCTCAGGCGTATTGACTTGAAAAGGGATTAAAGCATCTAAGCTTACAATCCAAGCAGAAATAGAAGATGCAAAATTCTTTGCTAAAAAAGGCCCTAGAGGAACATATTCCCACTTCTGTATATCTCTTGCTGACCAATCATTAAAGAGTACCATTCCAAAAATATAATCTTCCGCCTCAGCAGTTGATATTGAATCACCTAAAGGCTTTCCGTCAAAAGTGATGAATGCCATTTCGAGTTCAAAATCAATCATTCGTGAAGGACCAAAAACAGGAGGCTCATTTTCATTAGGCTTGGTTTGACCTTTTGGTCTATGAATATCTTGATCCGATATTATGACAGATGATGATCGTCCATGATACCCAACAGGAATCCATAGCCAATTAGGCAATAGCGCATTATTTGGGTCACGAAACATGGTGCCTACATTGGTCGCATGTTCCTTACTTGAATAAAAATCAGTGTAGTCACCAATTTCAACAGGCATTAACATGGTGGTTTGCTCAACAGGGATAAGAACTTGATTTACATGGTGCTCATTATTCTGAAGCTCTGTACTGTCCTTTTCTAATAAATCTGAAACTCGATCTCTCAATCTTCTTGAAGCCAATTTTCCCTTTTTCATTAAAAGGTTTAATGAGGATGAATCAAAGGCATTCGGAGAAAAGGGTAAATTATCCAAATAACCAAGAACCTGAAGCGATTTCATATCGATTACAAACTCTCCAATTCTCATACCTACTCTAGGCTTAAGTTGTTCCGTTTTAAAAACACCCAATGGTAAATTTTGAATTGGAAAATCAGAATTTTGTTTTACTTCTACCCAAGAAACTAAACTGGGATCATTTGCTTTAATCATATCTTTATTTCAATTATATCAAACATTAAATCTAAAATGCATAATGTCTCCATCCTGCACCACATATTCCTTTCCTTCTACTTTAAATTTACCAGCCTCTTTAACCGCTTGTTCAGACTCAAGAGTAGAAAAATCATTATACTTCATCACTTCCGCACGAATGAAACCTTTCTCAAAATCAGTATGTATTACACCCGCAGCCTGAGGAGCAGTCATACCTTTCTTAATCGTCCAAGCTCTTACTTCTTTTTCTCCTGCTGTAAAATAGGTTTCCAAATTAAGTAAATTGTAGGCTGATCGAATCAGACGATTGACTCCTGGCTCTTCAAGATTCAGTTCATCCAAAAACATTTGTCTTTCATCATAAGTTTCCAACTCGGTGATATCAGCTTCAATTTTTGCACCGATCACAAGCACCTCTGCATTCTCTGCTGATACCGCTTCTTTCACTTGATTTACATATTGATTTCCATTAATCACTGATGCTTCATCAACATTACAAACATACATCACAGGCTTGGAGGTAATCAAATTAAACTGATGAACAATTTCCTTTTCCTCCTCCGAAAAATCCAAAGCCCGTACTGAAACACTTTGCTCTAAGGCTTCTTTTATTTTCAAGGCCAATTCGTTTTCTTTCAAGGCATCCTTGTCACCTGATTTTATTATTCTGGAAATTGAAGTTATTTTTTTGTCAATCGACTCCAAATCTTTGAGCTGTAGCTCAATATCAATGATCTCCTTATCTCTAACCGGATCAATAGACCCATCGACATGAATTATATTCCCATCATCAAAACACCTTAACACGTGTAGAATCGCATCTGTTTCTCGAATATTTGCCAAGAACTTGTTTCCTAAACCTTCTCCTTTTGATGCACCTTTTACCAATCCTGCAATATCGAGTATTTCCATGGTAGTTGGAATAACCCGTTCAGGATTCACTAAACCTTCTAGTTTTTCCAAACGCGTATCAGGAACCGAAATTGTTCCAATATTGGGTTCAATCGTACAGAAAGGAAAGTTAGCAGATTGCGCTTTTGCATTAGATAAACAATTAAACAAGGTAGACTTCCCAACATTCGGTAAACCTACAATACCACATTTTAATGACATGACTATTTTTTTTTGGATTTCAAAGATAGCAAAGAATGAATAAAAACATCTAAAGAATTGGGTGATATAAGTAGATTAACAAATGATTCTTATCAATTTAAATAAATTGGAAAGATTAATACTAATTTTAGTGCGAAATTTAATTTATGAAAAACCTTCACCACCTATTTATTATTTCATTTTTATTCGTCAACTGGAACACGATTCAAGCTCAAACCAATGCCATAAATGAAAAAAAAAATCATTCAGATTCGATTGTGATTCGTGAAATCTATAACAGAGCACTTTCTGACGGTAAGGCCTATGAAAACCTAAGATACTTATGCAAAGAAATTGGAGCCCGTGTAACAGGATCCTCTGAAGCCCAAATGGCCATAGAATGGGGGCAGAAAAAACTCGCAGATTACGACATCAATGTTTCTCTTCAAGAAATTACAGTACCACATTGGGAACGTGGAACAAAAGAAGCATTTTGGATTAGATCAGAGAATGGAGAAATAACCAAAATAAATGGATTGGCACTAGGAGGGTCTATCGGTACAAATGGAATATTGAGAGGAGAGCTAATCGTATTCAACACATTGGAAGACCTAAAGGAAACACCTGCGGACAAAATTGACGGGAAAATTATTTTCATCAATCAACACATGAACGAAAAGCACATCCAAACTTTCAAGGCTTATGGTGGATGTTATCCTGTGAGAGGAAATGGTGCTTCTGAAGGTGCTAAAAAAGGTGCGCTAGCGGTTATCATTCGATCTTTAGGATTGGCTATTGATGATCACCCGCACACAGGATCAATGAGGTATGAAGATGGCGTAAAACAAATACCAGCAGCTGCGATTTCAACATCAGATGCAGAACGAATTGAAAATCTTATCCTCAATAACCCAGAAGTCAAATATGAATTTGTTTTGGAGATGGATTGTAAAAAACTGGAAGATAAAATATCCTATAACGTTATTGGCGAGATTCCGGGGAATTCAAAACAAGATGAAATCATTACCATTGGTGGTCATTTGGATTCTTGGGATACGGGAGAAGGCGCTCATGATGATGGTGCGGGTATCATTCACTGTCTAGAGGCATTTAGGATTTTAAGATCAATGAATTATATACCAAAACATACACTTCGAGTTGTTTTCTTTATGAATGAGGAAAACGGCAATATGGGAGGAAAGACTTACGCACAATGGGTCAAAGAAAAAAAGGAAAAACACATCGCTGCCTTGGAGAGTGACCGAGGGGGGTTTGCTCCGAGAGGTTTTACTTGTGATGGTAGTGATGCTAACCTAGAATGGCTTAAGGCACAAGCCCAACTTTTTGAAGATTACGACCTCCATGTATTTGACAAAGGATACGGCGGTGTTGATATTGGACCACTTAAAAAAGAATACCCTGAAATCGCTTTATTTGGTTTTGTACCAGATTCTCAACGTTATTTTGACATGCACCACTCCCCCAACGATGTGTTTGAAAATGTAAATAAAAGAGAGCTTGAATTAGGCGCTGCTGCAATCGCTTCATTTCTTTATCTATTAGATCAGCAGTTTAAATAAAAAACTCAATCAGAGAATCTTGGGTCGCGGATGTAGTTCTGTTTTTTCATATAAAACACCTCAACGCAATAGAAATCGAATTCTTCCACCACTCGTCCTTTCAGGCAATAAATACCACTCCCCGAAAATGGATAACGCACCAAAGAGCTTGTAAAATGAACGGTGTCTATAATTTCACCATGAATGTCATGAAACATAGCAAAAGCAATGGCTTTACCGCTTGTAGATTTTGAGTTTTTAAGCGACACCAAGTAGCCGTAAGTTAAAATCGTTTTGCCTTTCAATCGAGAGATTTCTGTGGCAGTATGATGAGCAGGAGGATCTTCTTTCAGCAGTCGAAACGGACTACACAAAGGAAAACCCATCAATTCAAAAAACTCAAAGTCTTGTTCTAATTCCTGCTCCTGAAGAACAGGCAGTTCTAACTTATTGCTTTGAACTTCTTCAAGAATAAGTGATTGCTGACTGTTTGGCTTCCTTTTTTTATCAAAGAAATGGGCTTTCCATAACAACTTCTTTCGATCAGGATCAAGCCCTCTTAATGCATTTATACGGATCAGAAGAACAAGCTGCTCAAAAGGGATGCTCGTTGCCTCAATAAGTTCCTCGAAAGTATTAAAGTGCCCGTAGGAATTTCTAATAGCGAGTAATTGGTTTACGGTTTTGCGCTCAATACCCCGAACCAAATTAAAGCCTAGGGTAAGTTTTTTGCCTGTAATTACTGATTGATAGCCTCCCTTATTGATACATGGTGCCTCAACAACAGCACCCATCCTCCTCGCTTCTTGAATATAAAACTCAGTTCGATAATACCCGCCAAAGTTATTGATACCCGCAGTCATATATTCTAAAGGATAATATGCTTTTAGATACAAGCTCTGATAGCTTTCTACCGCATATGAAGCTGAGTGCCCCTTAGCAAAAGCATAGCCCGCAAAACTTTCAATTTGATTCCAAACTTCCGTCGTAAGACCATTGTCATGACCACGTTTTTTGCAATTGAAAAAAAACTTTTCTTTTACAACTAAAAATTCAACGCGAGACCTGTATTTTCCTGACATTCCCCTTCTTAATACATCCGCCTCGGATAGACTCAGGTCGGCAAAATAGTGAGCCACTTTTATTACATCCTCCTGATAAACCATAACACCATAAGTATCAGGCATAATCTTAAGTAGTAAGGGATGTGCTTTTTTGCGTTCTTCGGGATTACGATGACGCCTTATATAAGTACGCATCATTCCTGACTGAGACACTCCTGGCCGAATGACAGAACTTGCCGCAACCAATTCTAAATATTCTTTTACCTTGAGCTTTGTCATTAACATACGCATCGCTGGAGATTCTACATAAAAGCAGCCTATAGCTTTGGCTTCAATCAGTAGCTCTTCAATTTTTTTATCTCGTTTAAAAAAATCGATATCATTGATGTTATGTGGAGGATTTTCTGGCTGATTTTGATGAACAAGCTGTATACAATCATGAATCTTAGCCAAACCGCGTTGACTCAATACATCAAACTTAAAAAGTCCGACATCTTCTGCCTCAATCATAGAGAACTGAGTCGTTGGGAAACCTTTTGGAGGAAGAAAGGTTGCTGAAAACCAGGTGATTGGTTTTTCACTAATTACGATACCACCAGAATGCACGCTTAAATAAGATGGCAGACCCTGAATACGCGTAGCATATCTCATAACAAGACTTGATAGCTCGTCTTTTGGCGCTGCATCCTTCCGAACAAGCTTGTCAAGCTCTTCCTTGGGCAAACCAAAAACCTTTCCCAATTCACGAATGGTTGCTCGATACTGAAAGGTATTATATGTACAAAGCAAGGTAGCTGTAGGGTAACGATCAAAAATATAGTGAATCATCTCGTCTCTCTCTTGCCAAGAGAAATCAATATCAAAATCTGGAGGGGTGCTGCGTTCTAAATTTATAAAACGTTCAAAATACAAATCAAGCTGAAGAGGATCTACATTCGTAATGCGAAGTAAATAAGCCACAATGCTATTGGCCCCGCTACCTCTCCCAACATAAAAATAGTCCTTGGATCGTGCGTAAGAAGTAAAATCCCAGGTCATTAAAAAATAAGACAGATACTGCTTTTTGGCAATAACGTCAATCTCTTTTTCAATGCGTTCAACAATTTCATCATTAAGACTATTGTAGCGATAAGGTAGGCCATCCAAACAGAGCTTTCGCAATAGCATTTCGTCTCCAGACGCACTACCTGTAAATGTAGTCGGGTTTTGAGGGACGGCATTTTCGTTAAAATCAAAAGAAACAAAACAAGATTCAAACAACATAAAGGTCCTGTTCAGACAATCCGAAAACTCACGATAATCATCTTCTAACTCCCTTTTGGATCTGAAAACATCAAGCTCTTGAGCCTGCTGTGTTGGCTCAAGAAGAGAAAGCAAGGTGTTGTAATGAATCGACCTCAACAACCTGTGCGTATTGTGATCTACCTTATTCCTGAAAGCCATGGCTTGGAGAACAATTATCTTATCATTACTTATATTAGTTATTAAGTTTAAGTCATTAATGTTAATCAACTGTATATCAATATATTCATTTTCATTTAAATCTCTTGACGGACCAGGGAAAGGATAGGAAACATAACAGTTGCTCAAATGTGGCACATCGTCAGGAAATTCTTTTTTGTGGTGTAAATATCTAGAGAGAAAGCTATTGATTTCATGAAGTCCTCGATTGTTTCTTGCAATAAGCGTAGCTTTGATCTGCATGTCGTTTCGAAGCTCTACACCTACAACAGCCTTTACCCCCTTCTTTTGAGCCTCCTGAACAAATGACAATACTGCTCCCGTAGAATTGATGTCAGCAAGAAAAATAGAACCGTAGCAAGCTTCTACTCCCCACTCCACCAATTGTTCAGGACTGAGTATTCCGTATTTTAGACTATAGCACGAATGAAGCTTCATTGAATTTGGATGTATTAAGATCTTCTATTGGCCAATAAAGCCGGGGGCTCACCATTAAATGGATTCCAGCCCCCTATCGTTTTTGCTTGTAAACCGATCGCTTTTATAACAGCACGATCACCATATCTCACTCTAATTTGGTCCATTGCTTTGTAAAGAGATGCGTAATCGATTTCATCGCTAAACAAATCCAACTGATGGCTACCAGAAACCAAGGAACTATAACGCACACCTATTAAGCGTACCAATAGCCTGCGATTAAACGCCCTGTGAAAAAGCTCCATAACCATAGGAATCAGCTCGTGATCGGCTGCAGTGTAAGGTATTTTCTTTTGAAGTGTTTGTGTCTGAAAATCTGAATACCTTATTTTTACCGTAACACATCCCGTTAAACGCGCACCTCTTCTCAATTGAAAAGCTAAATTTTCAGCCATTGCAGAAAGGATTCCCTTTAGCTTTACCACATCAATGGTGTCTTTATTAAACGTACGCTCTGTAGAGATCGACTTGCGTTCATTGTATTGGACAACAGGCGAACTATCGATCCCATTGGCTTTCTTCCATATACCGACACCATTTTGCCCCATAGCACGTTCCATGAGTTCAACTGGCATCTTTTGTAAGGGTTCAATTTTACGAATACCCAAGCTGCAAAGAGACTGATAGGTCTTTAAACCCACCATGGGTATTTTTCGAACAGAAAGCGGTGCTAAAAAAGATTTTTCATGGCCATTTGTGACTTCAATCTGATTATTCGGTTTTGCTTCACCTGTTGCAATTTTAGATACTGTTTTGTTAAGGGATAAACCAAAAGAAATGGGTAGCCCCGTTTCAGTAATTATTCGTTTTCGAAGCTCAGAGCTGTACTTGAGCACCCCATGAAAACGATCCATTCCTGTAAAATCAATATAAAACTCATCGATAGAAGACTTTTCATATAGCGGAGAAGCTTCCTTTATAATGTCAGTGACCATTCTGGAGTATTTGCTGTAAGTACCAGAATTCCCTTTAATAACAATGGCCTCCGGACAGCGCTGTTTCGCCATTCTCATAGGCATAGCAGAATGAATACCAAACTCCCTAGCTTCATAGCTGCAAGAAGCGACCACCCCCCGATCACTTGTTCCTCCAATTAGGATAGGTTTATTATTCAAACGACTATCAAGAAGCCGTTCACAAGAAACAAAAAAGGTGTCCAAATCCATGTGGACAATTGATCGCAATACAGACATATAGAACTGTTTTAATAGTTATCATAAAAAGCACTGCAAATCGTTGGGATACAAATATAAATATAATGATTAATTAATAATCATTAATAATGATTAATTATTAATCATATTAGAGCTGAAATGATTAATTTATGTTAAGAATGAAACAAGTAACTAATTAAATCTTAACTTTAAAAAAAAATAAAACCTATGTCTACCACCTTTATTATAATTATAGTTGTCGCCATCGTTCTTATATGGATTGTTGCAATATATAACACCTTAGTAAAACTTAAAAACAATCGCGAAAACGCATTCGCTGATATTGACGTTCAATTGAAGCAACGGCACGATCTCGTACCACAACTTATCGGAGCCGTAAAAGGATACATGGAGCACGAGAGAGGAACTCTTGAGTCTATTACCAATGCACGAAACAAAGCCATGGGTGCAAGTAACATAAATGATAAAATATCTGCAGAAAAAGAGCTTTCAGCAGCACTTAGCGGTTTCAGTATTCAGGTCGAAGCCTATCCTGACCTAAAAGCAAGTAGTAATTTTATGCAGCTTCAAACTGAGCTTTCAGATATTGAAAACAAATTGGCTGCAGTAAGGAGGTTCTTTAACTCAGCAACCAAAGAGTTAAATATTGCTGTTCAAAAATTCCCAAATGTACTTTTTGCTTCCATGTTTGGCTTCAAAGAAGAGCAGATGTTTGATCTTGGAGAAGGGAGAGCTGCTGCAGAAAAAGCACCAGAAGTAAAATTCTAAGAAAGAATGAAGTACGTCGGTCTTCAGGAGCAAATCACCTCCAACAATAGAAAATCAATATTCTTATTAATTGGTTTTCCCGGAGTATTACTTGGTGCTGTATACGCAGTACTGATGTTCGCCTCATACAATGAAACTGGAGGAGGCGTTGATACCCATATGGCCAACGATATGTTTATTGAAGCCATGCCTTTTGTATTTATAGGCACTGGGATCTGGTTTTTGATTGCATATTGGGGACATTCTGCAATGATTGATTACGCTTCGGGATCCAAAACACTTGAACGAAAAGAGAATATGCGGGTTTATAACCTGACTGAGAATCTTTGCATGGCAGCGGGAATGAAAATGCCAAAACTCAAAATCATAGAGACAGAGGCCTTGAATGCCTTTGCAAGCGGTCTAAATGAGAAAAATTACTCCGTTACGCTAACGAGAGGAATCATTAACAAACTTGACGATGATGAACTCGAAGGGGTTATTGCACACGAGCTCATGCACATCAGAAACAAAGACGTAAAGCTTTTAGTCATCAGCATCATATTCGTAGGTATCTTTTCATTAATCATACAAATTGCATTCAGAAGTCTTCTTTATGGAAGCATGACAAGATCACGAAGAAAAGACGGTAAAGGAGGCGGAGGGCTTATTATTGTCATTCTCGTCGTTTCACTCGTAGCATATCTCATTTCTTTACTTTTTAAATTTGCACTAAGTAGAAAAAGGGAATTCATGGCTGATGCAGGTGCGGCCGAAATGACAAGAAACCCATTGGCACTGGCCAACGCTCTTCGAAAAATATCTGGAAACTCAAAGATTGATTCAGTAAAAAGTGATGATGTAAAAGAAATGTTTATAGACAACGGTCCTGATGATACTTCATCAAATTTTCTTGGAGGAATTGGTGGTTTATTTGCTACCCACCCACCAATAAAAGATAGAATATCCGTTTTAGAACAATTCTAATTCCTTACAAAATCATACACTTTATATCGCAGTAATCTAATTTGCAATCCAAATTCATTTGGAATGTGAAATTCATTTATGGGATTTTCAAACTGATGTCTATAATACGCCTCTAGCTTTACTGTCCAAGCTTTACTCCTTTTAGAATGACCTGTTCTAACATGAAAGATCCCTAATCCTCCTTTTATCGAAGTAGATAGGTTTTCCTTAACACCATCTGCTCCATTAAGCCGATAAAACACTTCTGGACCACAAAAAATTTCAAGCACCTCTCCCCTACATGATCTGCCCTTCTTACGTTCATTAATCACCACGAGAGGTGCCCGAAAAATCATTGCTGTGGTTAAAAAATGTTCTCGAATGGGTTCATTCAATTCAATAAAACGGGTGTTATCTTTTTGAATCATTTGTCTATATCCAAATTCAGGCAATACGTAACGTCCAAATTGTCGAGTTATACCTGTTTGAAAAGAATAGGAACCATTTTTATCAAAATCTGAAGTGTTGAGTTGACCATAAACACCGAAATTCTTATGAGTTCGCATATAAACTTGAGCTTCTAGAGGTTCATTCATTGAAAAAATAATGAGTAATAAGGTTAACTTTTTCATCATTAATGATTTGGTTTAAACAACGTAAGCATTGACTATAAAAAACGTATGAATATTTTATATAATAAGAATGATCAATCAATTTGGTACATATGAATACTTTATTTGGCTTTTAAACAATATATTAGTGCGAAAATTATTTATATGTCCAGACTTTATCTATTTCTATTTTTCGCGTTGATTTCAATGTCTTGTTTGACTCAGAAATCAGAACGAATTGCTTTTTATAATGTTGAAAATTTATTTGATACCATTGATGGCCCAAATAATGATGCTGAATTTTTACCTACGGGGAAAAAGATTTGGAATTCTGATAAATTCCTTGAAAAGATAAAGCACATCAATAAAGTATTTTGTGAGCTAAATACCCCCATGCTTATTGGCTTATGCGAAATAGAAAATGTAACTGTTTTAAATGAAATTATTTCAGAAAACAAAGCCTTAAAATACTACAAGACGGTTCACTATGATAGTAAAGATGCTAGGGGGATTGACGTAGGAATGATTTATAATTCTAAAAAACTAAAAGTAGCAGACCAAGGCTTTATACGATATACACTTCCTGGGCAAACAAAAGCGACCTCTCGAGATATCGTATGGGCAAAATTCATCTATAAAAAAGAATCTTTTTATGCCATGACCAATCACTGGCCCAGTAGAAGAGGCGGCACAGAAAAAAGCGAAGAAAAAAGATTGAAAGCGGCCAACAGTGCCCGACATTTTATTGATTCGCTCCTAAATATTGATGCCAACACCAAAATAATTCTGATGGGTGACCTAAACGATTATCCAAGCAATAAATCTGTACAGCTCATCATGGAGAAACTTCATCCCAAAATCGTCTCATCATCCAATAAATTTGGAGGAACGCATAATTATAAAGGAGAATGGAACATTCTTGACCACATATGCATCTCAAATGGATGGGAGAAGGGGAAATTGAGGTCTGTATCAACGCATGGAACCATACATACTCCTGAAGAACTCCTGTCTACTTACAAAGGAAATATAGTGCCTTTTAGAACCTATGGAGGGTCAAAGTATCTTGGAGGTTATTCTGACCATTTGCCAGTTTACATTGAGCTGAATGTGAAATAAACCTAAACGGTTAAATTCCATCCAAACTCATCGGCAACACGTCCCGTCTTTAAATCCGCTAAGAATGTTTTGATTCTATTTGACAATTCTCTGGTTTCTACTGGTGGTAGATGATACTTCTCTCCCTCGAAACCAATCATTGCTATTGGAGCTATAGTTGCCGCAGTGCCAGCACCAAAGGCATCTTGAAGTGTGCCGTTTTTAGCCGCATCAATCACTTCTTTTACTGTAATCATTCTTTCCTCAATTTCTACACCCCATTTTTTTGCCACTTCAATTACAGATCGCTTTGTTATTCCTCTGAGTATGGTATCATGGTCTTCATCTGGCGTAATTAGAACACCATCGATTTGAAACATGATATTCATTGTTCCCGATTCTTCAATATAGGTATTGGTACTTGCATCTGTCCAAACCAACTGATGAAAGCCTTCTTTCTTTCCGAGCATTGCAGGATATAAAGATGCCGCGTAGTTTCCTGCTGCCTTAGCTCTTCCTACACCGCCATATGCTGCACGTGTATAATGTGTTTCGATTTTCACATTCAAAGGATCAGCATAATACTGCCCTACTGGAGATGTAATAATCATAAACTTGTATGTTTCAGAAGGTCGTATACCAACGAGCTCATCAGTTGCAAACATGTACGGTCTAATGTACAATGAATGTCCTCTTCTTTTTGTAACCCATTCAGAGTCTAATTTCACCAATTGACGTATAGCCTCCACAAACAACTCTTCATTAACTGCAGGCATGCACATTCTTTCTGCCGATTCAACAAAACGTTTGGCGTTCATATCTGGTCGAAAAATCAAAATATCATCGCTACTTGTGCGATGGGCTTTCATCCCTTCAAAAATAGATTGACCGTAATGTATCGCAGACATTGCGGGATGCATTGGAATATTATCGAAAGGAATGATCTTCCCTTGCTCCCATTTTCCGTCTTTATACTCCATCATAAACATGTGGTCAGAAAAATCCTTCCCAAAATGTAGATGGTCCCAATCAAAATAACTTAACTTTGAATGAGAGGTCTTTGTTATAGGAAATGTATATGTTTCGGTAGACATTAAATTGAGTTTTAAGGCTTGCAAAGATAGTGTTTATTCATTGATTTTCAAGAGAAAAACAGTACAAATATTGAATGACTTAGCCAATCCTTTAATTATCAATGGATACAATTAAGAATATATTAAAAAAATATTGGGGTTTTGAAACGTTTCGACCCAATCAAGAAGATATCGTCAATGATATACTTAAGGGTCAAGATGTTTTTGCATTACTACCAACGGGAGGAGGAAAATCATTATGCTACCAACTTCCCGGACTCGTTAAGGATGGACTTACCATAGTAATCTCACCACTGATCTCATTGATGCAAGATCAGGTAAAACAATTAAACGAAAAAGGAATTAAAGCTACGTGCATATATAGTGGTTTAAGTTATAGAGAAATTGATACTGCCCTGGATAACGTTAGATTTGGAGATTATAAATTCCTTTATGTATCACCAGAAAGAATACAAACTCGAATATTCATCGAGCGTTTCAAGCTCATGAACATCGCCTTGATTGTAGTTGATGAAGCCCATTGCATTTCTCAATGGGGTCATGATTTTAGACCAGCCTACAAAAAAATCAACGAATTAAGAACACATAAGCCAAATGTCCCAATCGCTGCATTTACCGCAACGGCAACGAATCAAACAAAAACCGACATTATTCAGCAACTAGAGTTTAGAAAATTGGCTACTCACGAAGCCCCTTTCACAAGAGAGAATATCGCCTACAGAATCTATCATTCTGAAGCAAAATCCAGTCGAATTATAGAGTTTTGCTCATCAGTAAAAAACAGTACTGGAATTGTATATTGTCAGACAAGAAAATCAGTCAAAGAACTAACAAAGCTACTTTATCGAGAAAAATTATCATGTGGCGCATATCACGGTGGTATGTCAAAAGAAGAAAGAGAAAAGTCTATGGTGAGCTGGATGTCGGGTTCTACAAAAATAATGATTGCTACAAACGCATTTGGAATGGGGATAGACAAGTCCGATGTTCGATTTGTTATTCATTATGAAATAAGTGATTCTATTGAGGCTTATTTTCAAGAAGCGGGTCGCGCAGGGAGAGATCAAAAAAATGCCATAGCATTGGCTTTTTTTAATCAAGAAGATTTAGATCGACTAGAAAAAAATCCAGTTATAAAATTCCCGCCTGCCGAAATGGTGAAAAAAGTATACACGACAATGTGCTCCAAATTAAAAATCGCCTATGGTTCAGGTAAAGATGAGGTTCATGAGCTTGAGTTAAAAAGTCTATGTGAAGCGAGTAAATTAGATGCGCTTGTTGTTTTTAACAGCCTTAAACTCCTTGAATTAAATGGGATGATTTCAGTATCGGATGGATTCTATAATCCCACAAGAGTTAAAATTATGGTTGAAATGACCACCTTATATGATTTTGAGGTTCATCATGAAAAGCTTAAACCACTCACCCAGTATTTGATCCGAAAACTACCAGGCATTTTTGAGAACTACAAAAAGATTGATCTCAATCAAATTTCAGCATTCCTTAAAACAGATAAAAAAACACTTCACGAAAAACTTGGCAACCTTCAAAAACTTGGCATTATTGATTACATCCCATACTCCAAACAACCAAGTATATCTTTTTTATTAGAAAGGCCACCAAATGACGCATTTATAATGCATCCAGAAATTTATGGCAAACGAAAAAGAAACCAAATAAAACAAAATAAAGCTGTTGTACAGCTCCTTACAGGACGAGAATGCAATGCCAAATTTGTTCTTAAGTATTTTGATCAAGTTACCACAGATTGTGGAACTTGCAATCATTGTGTTCAGAAAAACCAGAACCACAAAAACTCAGAGAAAAAACTATTGGAATTATGCCGTAAAAAAACCACTATATCATGGCTGATGAATCTCACGGGGATGCCTGAAAAGAGTATTAATAAATTTGTGAATGACGCACAAAATGAGGAGCTCATTCATATCAATGGGAGATGGATTCAGAAAAATGAGTAAATTAAGATTCATTTAAGACTTTTAACATGTCATTATCACTTTTTGCACTCGCTATTGCTCCAGGAATTGCCATTTCAATGTATATTTATTTTAAGGACAAACACGAAAAAGAACCATTAAAATTACTTGTTATTAGTTTTGTTTTGGGAGTCCTAAGTGTTATTCCAACAACGGTCCTATCACTAATTGGAAATTACTTTTTTGACTTCAACCCCAGAAGCAGTTCCTTTTATTTTTCTCTCGTTTCTTGCGTGGTTGGAATAGGGCTCATAGAAGAATATAGTAAATTTATTTTCGTCAGGTACTACACCTATAAAAAAGAAGATTTTAACGAGCCCTTTGATGGTATTGTATACTGCGTAATGGTATCTATGGGATTTGCAACTATTGAAAACATACTTTATGTATATGAAGGAGGACAAGCTGTGGCATGGACAAGAATGTTTACGGCTGTACCGATGCATGCCATATTTGCAATTATCATGGGGTATTACATGGGAATTCAGAAGTTTTACAATAAAAAGAACTATGCATTGATCGGGCTCTTTTACGCTTCTATCCTACACGGTGTTTATGATTTTGTAATTATGAATCCTGGAATTTCTGCAGAAATTCAATGGCTTGGTTTTTTAGCTTGTATTATTTTTGGAGTTCGGGTGGCACGTAAATCAATAAAGCTTCACCAAGACAATTCTCCATTTAAAGCGAGCTGATTATTCGTCTCCCTCACAAGGGATCAACGTGCCATCTTCAGCATAACAACGGTAACCGGAGGGCTGCCCGTCAAGATATTCAATTTCAATCTTCATGTTTCCGCTAGGATACCATTCCTGACTTGTTCCAATCGCGAAACCTTTATCATAAGTCACCTCAATACTTCGGCTACCATCTTCATAAAAGGACTTGGCAATCCCTTGTTCAATGCCACTAATAAGCATAACAGTATATTCAATTTGCCCATTCTCAAAGTAAAAAGTAATTCTTCCATTCGGTAATCCTTCTTTAAAAATCAATTCTTTCTGTAATTGACCCGAATCATACCATATTTGAGAAAGACCCTCAGCCTTACCCTCAAGGTAAACTGTTTCGGCTTGTTTATTCCCTGATTCGTACCAGCTTTTACTCTTCCCGTCTAAAACTCCTTTTTTAAAAGATTCTTCTACCCTCCTCTGCCCATTTTTAAACCATTGTTTAGACAAACCATCCGAAAGACCTTCATGAAGAGTCAAAAGCGAGCTAAGCTCTCCAGTTTCATAGCAAACTTTTATTGCACCTGTATAACTATCTGGTACTTCATCAATATAATTGACACTCAAGGCATCCACTTTATCACATTTAGGCGCCTTCTTTTGTGTCATTGCATAGGAAGATAAAAAAAGAAATAAGAATAATAAATGAGCTGCTTTCATAGAGAATATTTGAATTTTAGACGAATTTGGAATAAATAGAGTTGCACTTGAATATAAAATTTAAATTTTAAAATTGCCTAACAATATTAAATCTAGAATTTTAATAATAGAATTTAAGCATAAAGCCTAAGGTGTTCTCTATCGGCAATCTGGACCTTCGCAAGATACTACACTTCTATTTACGATGACTTCGGTTTTACGAAGCTCTCCCTTTAAACCATAAGTCATTCTCGTCAAATCTATAACACCATTCTTGTTTACTTCTTGAGAAAACATTGTTTGATCTTCTCTGAAATATTTTGTATTCACTTGCTTTCCTTCAACATAAAGAACTATGATTTGTAAAGTACCTTTATCAGTGTAGATATAATGTTCTCCATCAAAACTTTTATTAGATAACCTAGCCTTGGATTTAAGTTGTCCGTTTGGATAACATTCCTTAACAACACAAACTGTATCTTCAGGAAATTTCCCTGGGTTCAACCATTTCATCTCAAGCCCTTCAACATCTTCACATTTTGGAGCATTGAAAAATTCTCCTTCATATATAAATAATTCTGGCGAATCTACAATTTCTGTTTTTGCCTCATTAGAAGAATCACCTCCACCACAAGAGATAAATGAAGGTAGAATCAATAAAAATGATAATATCCTCATAATTTTATTTTAATTTATGAATAACGAATATATAGAATTTAACTTAAAGGGTGATATAAACAACAACCCATTGATAATGATCACGAAATTAGTATGGCATGCGATTGGATCGCATTACCATTAAAACACCAACAATAAGAGTCGCCACGTACAATCTTCCGTAAGGAACGTGAGTAAGTGTCTCAATTGGACTAGAATATTTGCCGTAGAGCTCATTAAAACCCCATGCCAATAATAGACCTGATCCAATCGCTAAAATACGTCCAGTATAGCTTAAAAAAATTTTCATATCAATGAGTAGTTTGACAAAAATATACCTATTTAAATTTTAGTATCTTCAATTGTTAAATAAATCTATACTTCAATGAAACCTCTAATTATTTTATTGCTCTCCACTTTTATCGTATTTCAATCCAATGCTCAAATTAAACCATTGGGAATACCCATAATCTTTATGGCAGAAGATTGGAAACTAATCAATGATGATTATGGAACGAGTATGTTAGGCCATGAAAAGATTCCAGGGGCAATTTTCATTGTTGAGCACGGATGCCAAACAATTGATAAACTCAAGGAGCTTCTAGATGCTGGCTATAAAGAAGATGGTCTAGAGCTTTTCGCTCAAACAAGTTCACGTTCTATTGATGAAAATACTGTAACCATTAGCTATAGCGGATTTACGGAGGGCACTCAGATAAACTGCGAGGTTATAAGTATACTGAATAATAACAATTACTGTAAAGGCGTTTCAATTATGACCCTAAATCAAGCATCTGCAGATAATTCAAAACAAAAAGAAGTCATTAAAAAAATAGCCCAAAGTCTGTCATACATTAAACCTTCTGATCCTCAGAATTGGAAATCAAAGCTCAATGGACAGAAATTGATTGATCGCGAATCACATTCATCCAGTGATTCTTCTCCTGACGGAAGTTTTTACGTAAGCGTTTCCACGAATAGCTCAACCATCTATACTTTCTGTAGTGATGGCACATTTAGATACGATTATTCATCATCTTCATCATCTTCAGGAAGCGGTCTAGATGCAAACATGGAAAAAGGCAAGGAAAGCCTTCAAGGACAATGGGTAATTACAACGATTAATAATAAACCAATGCTTAAGTGTATGTACTCAGAAGGAGTAGTTGAATATCAGGAAATTAGCCGCAAGGAAAGTGGACATTATTATCTAAATGGAAGTCAATACACCAAAGCACCCAGTGACTATTGCGAATAGCTTAATTCAGCTGAAAGTTTATCGGCAAGCGTGCCCTACATCGAACCAATTTACCTCCCGATTTTGCGGGGCTCCAATTTGGCATTTTATTCACTACTCTTTTCGCTTCTCTATCAAGATCAATACTTACCCCTCTTTCAACTCTGACATTAGAAATTGAACCATCTTTCTCAACAACAAAAGAAAGAAATACCCTTCCCTGCTGGTTCATTTCAATGGATGTCTGAGGATAAACTACATTTTGACTGATAAATGTCATCATACCACTTGGTCCGCATCTTTCATATGTGCTTGTTACATTACCTAAAGTATCGTAATTATAGAAGGTATGACATGGAAAAGTAGCTTCCTGGTCTGGAAATTCAACAATAGGTTCAAGCGGTGATTCGATAACTCTAATTTGATCATTTTGACCAAATGAATAAAGACCAATCAACAGGAATAAAAGCAAGATTCTCATAAGCGTATTTTGAGTAAATATAGAAAATTAAAAAATCAATTCATGATGTATTCTTGATCTATGGCAAATTCTAATGACGACCTTGCCTCTCTGTAATATACATTAGGCTTAGCTCTCAGATTGTATTCACTGACCATCACCTCACCATATGCTCCTGCAGATTTAATGATGAGCTCCTCTCCTCTTTTAAGCTTTTCCAAAGGGTAGTCAATTCGAAACACATCACTTGATTCACATATAGGCCCTACAATGTCATAACGGTATTTCTCTTCACCTGAAGGATTTTTTTTAACGATTCGATGCTGCGCCTGATATAAAGCTGGTCTTAAAAGATCTGTCATACCGGCATCCACAATCGCAAATTGTTTCGCAACTCCTTGCTTTACAAAGAGCACTTTAGTGTGCAGCTCGCCGCATTGGCCCACAATGGATCTTCCAAGCTCAAAGTGAAGTTCATTAAAAAGCTTGAAATTAAGGTGATTGTTGAATACTTCAAAATAGGATTTAAAATCAGGAATTGAACCGTCAAATGGATTGTCATAATCTATACCTAAGCCTCCTCCGACATTAATGTGTTTGATATCCACCCCTTCATCGTAAAGCTCAGAGAGAATAATATTGACCTTTTGGGTGAGATTCTTAAAATTATCCATATTCAAAATCTGACTTCCAATATGAAAATGGAGCCCTGTCAAATTGATGTATTTACCGTCTTCGATTAATTGAATAACTCCCATGAGATGTTCACAGGAAATCCCAAATTTGTTTTCATGTGTTCCAGTGGTAATGTATTCGTGGGTTTCGGCACTGATATTTGGGTTTACCCGAATGGCAACATTCGCCTCTCTATTCATTTTTTTTGCCAGTCTATTGATGACCTGAACTTCCTCAGCTGATTCAATATTAAAGCAGGCAATGTTGTGTTTGAGTCCGATTAGAATTTCCTCGTCTGTTTTGCCCACACCTGAGAATACAATTTTTGAAGGATGAAATCCACATCTTAAAGCATGCAAAATTTCATTACCGCTCACACAGTCTGCACCATATCCATAATTAGAAATCATTCTACAAATTCTTTTATCCGTGTTGGCTTTTATGGCATAATGCACATGTTTGTTTTTGGCTTCTTCACGAAGTATTTTGAGCGTACGTTCCAATAAATCGAGATCATAAAAATAATAAGGTGTCTTCATCGCTTTTATTGGCGAAACTACTTCGACCATAGAACAAATGAAATAATTATAATAAATTTGTCTTTTTTTTAACTATTTGTTAAATATTTAACATGATTACGATAAAAAACCATATTGATGAAATTTTAAAAAAAGAACCCTTCATCCTCGAAAACATAAAGAATGGTTTAATCAACATCTCCGCCTTAGCGCGACAGATTGAACCTGAACTATCCAGAAAAGTTGGAAAAAAGCTCAACGTAAATGCCATTATTATGACTATTAAGCGCATGGAAATCGATCAGCTAAATAAAGCACGACCACTCAAGAAACAGCTCAAAAATATTGGTGATCTTACCGTGAAATCTGGTTTGATTGACTACAGCTTTCAAAACACTCCGGAATTTGAAAAAACATCCTCTAAATTCAGCTTGAAACAGCTCACAAATACCAAGGGATTTCACACGTTATGTAAAGGTATTCATGAAACTACAGTAATCATCAGTGAAAATCTCAAAAATCTATTTGAAAAATCACTGGGGACTATCCCCTATCAATCGCGACAGGAAAATCTGGCAAGTATTACCATACAGCTCCCGAAGCTAAATACTGAGGTCACCGGATTGTATCATCATTTGTTAGGGATTATTACCTGGAGAGGCATTAACATCACTGAGGTCATCTCAACCACTCATGAGCTTACTATTATCATAAAAGAAGAACATGTCAGTGCTGCTCTAGAAGCATTGATGAAAGTTAAAAACGAATGATTACTCAATGGTAAACACCTTCTCTATACTTCCGTCATCATAGACATAGATCAAAGGCGTATTGGGCTTAAAAGTGGTTTCTCTACCCATTAGGTCGAGGATTTTAATGAGGGTTTTGGGAGTGCCTGTATAATCATTTAAACCTGTTATTGAAGAAGAACAACCATTATTACAATAATCACTAAAAGAATACTGAGGGTCGAAATTATTCCAATTGGCAATGCACCAATCAACATCATCAACTTCAATACAGGTCAAATTTGGATTGCTTCCCGGCCATAAATAATTGAAATTATCATTATTACCGTTGGCTACATTTAAACAGGTGAGTTGGTTAAATTGACAATCTAATTCTGTTAAATTCACATTACTACTCACATCTAATCTGGTAAGTGAACAAAATGAACAGTCTAAATGGTTTAGGGAAACTGCTCCATTCGTATAAAGATTGTTAAGTACATTTCCTGGGGCATATAGAACAACTAAATCAGGGTTTTGACTCACATTGATGTTTTCGATTGCATTATAAGCACAATGCAAAATAAACAAATCTGGATTCTGACTCACATCGAGACTGGTAAGCTGATTACTTGAGCAATACAATTCTGACAAATTCGTGTTATGACTTATATCGAGCTCAATAAGCTGATTCCCAAAACACTGAAATTTAATTAGATTCGTGTTCTGACTCAAATCAATTTCAGTGAGGTAATTGGACTGGCAATCCAAAAACGTCAATTCAACAAAATCTTCTATTCCAGTTAAATCAGAAATACCTCTGAATGCCAAATTAAGAATTTCTATCGTATCGACATTTGAGGTTAGTACATAACCATCTAAAACATCATCATATCCCATATCAATCAACTCCTGCTCAAAATGCTCATCCGGCACATACGTCAATTGCTGCCCCCACAGATTGGCGGAAAAAAGAATACATCCGAATAGAAATATTGTTTTCATTGAAAGAAATAATGTTGTTTAATAGTTTGTCAAATTTAGCTCAAAATCAACTATAAATGACAAAATAATCAAATAAAGGTCGAAACTCTTTCTTAACGGATGGTATCCAAGCCAAAACTCACAGAGATTTTAGTAATTTAAAGGAAAAACCTAATCGCAAACAATTCTATCGATAATCGCCCGACTCCGCTGGCCTTTTACCAGGTGCCATTTTTGTATTTACTCGTACCGTTTTGTATTGGAATATTTCTTCATTTTACTGATATAGATTCATATTCGTGGCTGATATATAATGTCATTTTATTGGCTTTATCAATTGTTATGTATTACCTCAAAATATTTCGATTTTACCCCTTTGCTTTTTTACTTTTTTTACAACTCGGTTATTTCAGCATGCATCTAAAAACTGTGAATAATAACATTGAAATCCCTGAAAACGAGACTTATTTTCAAATCAAAATTCTAGAAAAAACAAATACAAGAAAAAGCTGGAACAAAGGACTTGCCGAAATTCAATATTTTTATACTCATGATAATAAAACCATAGATGTTTCACAAAAATTACTCTACTATACGGATAGTAACACAAATAAATTAATTAGTGAAGGAGATGTGCTTCTTCTTTCAAGTAAAATATCCAAAATAAAGAACAGAGGAAATCCTGGCGAATTTGATGCATCACTGTATTGGAGGACAAAAAACACTAAACTCTTAAGCTTCTTTGATCAAAACGATTTTTCAATCTTGAGCAATGAACCTCCTAGCTATAAAAACACCATTGAAAAACACCTAGTTGATATTTTACAAAATAATTTGCCTAAATCACAAGTAGGATTGGCAAAAGCCTTATTTCTCGGGGATAAATCAGAGCTAACATCTGAAACAACAAGAGCATTTAGTGCTGCCGGAGCTATGCATTTTTTAGCAATATCAGGGCTCCATATTGGTCTTATGATATTTGTAATGCTCTATGTATTTCGTGTTTTTTCAAAATTTATATCAAGATATCAGGCAACCATTTTAATCCTCCTTTTCATTTGGTTTTACGCATACCTCATCGGTTTTCCACCTAGCGTAGTAAGATCTGTTTTCATGTTCAGTTTAATTACTTTGGGATCCGTTTTTAGTGCACAAAATAACCAATTGAATTTATTAAGTTTTTCTGCATTCATTTTATTGATTTTAAACCCTTGGTATTTATTCGATATCGGATTTCAGCTATCCTACTTGGCCATGTTCGGTATACTTCTTACCTACACTAAAATTCAGGAATTTTACCATTTCAAGAATAAAATATTGCGTTATCTATGGAATGGAACAGCACTCGGACTTTCTGCACAAATTTTTACAATTCCATTTTGCCTATACTATTTTCATCAATTCCCCAATTACTTCGCACTTACCAACCTCGTAATCATAATTTTGTCAGGTGTACTGATATCACTTGGAGCCAGTTTATTTATATTTTCTTGGTCCCCTATTTTGTCTGTTGGTATTGGCTTTGTTCTTTCATCATTATTATACCTATTGGCTTACTTCATTGGTTGGATTGAACAATTACCCGGTTCAGTTTCAAAGGGATTTCAGCTTAATGAATATGAACTATTCGGGTTATATGTTTTGATCGTTTTAATATTGATTGCCTACCTATATCAAACCCGTCAGATCTATATTTATATGCTTGGTACAATTATACTAATTGCCATGTCATCTCACAGATACAACAACTTAAATGAAAAACATTTAATATTATTCAATAGCAATAAACTGTGTTTTGCCATTCACTCTAGCAATCAAATTTATTTTTTTTACGATGATCTAAAAAAGAATGAATACAAATACCATAGAATCCTTGAATCCTATGAAAAATGCTACCCTGGTATTATTTCGAAAATTTCTATCAAAGACAAGAACATGACTTACACAATACAAAACAAAAAAATCACAATACTAAACAATGAAAATAAAAAACTCCTCGTTCTAAATGATGAAAAATATCAAATCGTTTATGACAATAAAACACAAGAATCTTCAGAAGCAAAACAAATAGGAATGCCTTGGGTCAAGGGGCTAAAAACCACACTAAATAAAGCCATTACATACCCTTTCTAAAATACTTATTGATGTAGCATAGCCTCCCCAATGTTATTTTAATGTTAAGTAATTCAAATTACTTGATATCCAATCTAAAAGAATGAGTACTTTTGCGCCTTGAAATTTAAACTTAAGGATATGAAAAGTACCATTTTTGCCCTATTTACCAGCTTAACTTTTACACTTACCGCACAGGTTCCAAATTGGACACAATACACGTGTGATGCTGATGCTTACACGATGTATTCAGAGCTTTCCAAAGGAAAAGCAGTATTGCTTAGCTTCTCAAACCAATGGAACCCGGCAAGTTCTCAAACTGCAAACGAAACAGAAGTTCTTTGGCAGAATATGATGGGCGAAAACGTAAAAGTTTTTGGATTCCTAAATCAAGACCAAGATTTTAACAACTCTGATTGTGATGATTATTACTCTTGGATTTCAGAAAACAACATCACCTACCCTACATTTATTAATGTTGAAGATGTGTTAACAAACTACATCAACAAATACACAACAAGTGGTGCGGTTAACCTTCCTTGGTTACTATTGTTTTTTCCTAACGAAGAAAATCCATCAAACAGCACACTCGCATACAGTGGAAACAGTATCAATGAGGTCAATCATATATTGCATGATGATTGGTTACAGAATGTTGGAATTTCCATTAATAATAAACAAGAATTAAAATTGGTAAAGATCATCGACCAACTTGGAAGAACAACCGAATTTAAACCAAATACACCATTGATATATGTTTATAATGATGGAAGCACAAAGAAAATATACGTTTCAGAATAAGAGAATCTTTAAGAAAAGACGCATCATATAAAAAAATAGAATATGAAATTCACAATCACTTCAATACTACTTTCTATCGCATTAATCAGTAATTCACAGATTCCTGATTGGACAAAATCAACATGCGATGGAACAGAGTACAACATGAGAACAGAACTCAATAGAGGAAATGCCGTTTTAATGGATTTCTCAGCCATGTGGTGCACTCCATGTAACATCATCGCCCCTGCAACAGAACAAACATGGCAGAATTTTGATTCAGGAAACAACCACTTAATGGTTTTTGGCTTTCTCTATCAAGACAACTCATTCAACATTAGTGATTGTCATGACCAACAAACGTGGTCGCTAGCACATGGGATTACCTACCCAGTATTCACGGATATTGAAGATATTCTGTTTGAATATGCAGATGCCTACTCTACTGACGGATCCGTAGGTTTTCCATGGTTACTCCTTTTCCTTCCCGGCAACTCTGAACATCCAGAAGAATATTTAGCATACAAAGGACATGATATCAATGAAGTAAATCAAATACTAGAGAATGTTTGGGCTCCCCAGCTTGAAATCAATGAAATCACATACGAAGAAAAAACATTGATAAAAATAGTAGATCAATTAGGTAGAAACACGTCTTACAAGCCAAATACTGCATTAATTTATGTTTACAGCGACGGAAGCACAAAAAAAGTGTTTACAATAGAATAAGTCGCCAATACCTCATTTCAAGGTCGGATTTTATAATAGTGATGTAGTAATTTCTTTCATAATTTTATCTTTACAAAAAAATGAAGATGAAAACCATTTGTCCAAAGGAATGTAAAGATAGAATAGCAAAAGG
>Ga0209715_1000239_pt1 | contig 49244 bp, 40 predicted proteins | sample COGITO_mtgs_1205_2_FD_184809 | JGI IMG/M metagenome (GOLD analysis project Ga0209715, IMG submission 184809) | Pelagic marine microbial communities from North Sea - COGITO_mtgs_120503 (SPAdes) (version 2) | ecosystem: Environmental > Aquatic > Marine > Epipelagic ... | reverse complement strand
TGCAGATTTAGTTGATATTGGAATTGACAATGCAAGAAGTGGTCTCAAGCAGATGTTTGACGACATTGGATCTGGCGCGAAGAGTGCAAAAGAAGCGTGGAATGATTTTGGTCTTGGTTTGGCTAAGACATTACTTGATCGAATGACGCAAAATAATATAGACAAAATAGTCAAAAACTTAACATTTGCATTTACCGGAGAAGAGGGAAAGTCTGACGCTGAAAAAATAGCTAGCGAAACTTCAAACTTAGTCGGAGTAAACAATAAAATTATATCTTCGAATCTAGAATTAATATCTGCAATAAGGGGCCAGACAGAAGCGTTAAAAAATCAAATAGAATCAGAGACACCAGTAGATACGCCCTATAAAGACAAAATTCCAGATAGTGGAGGTATCACCTTCAAGGGTTTTGAAGCTAAGAGTATGGCCGCCATAGCGCCCGTGACAAAAAAAGAGACTGATAAAACTACAAGGCGGCTACAAAATATCGGAAAACAAACAATTAAAGAAGAAAGAGCTAAAGCAAAATTGGAAGAAAATGAATCTTTGGGCAGTGTATTTGATGATATAAGAAATCAGGTTAACAAAGCAACTGCAGCACAAGGAAGACCTTCGAATCAAGAAAGGTTGGCTGGACAAACTTCAGACAATTACATCCCTAGCGGCACTCAAATTCTTGGCAGAACTAACATTCAGAATCTTGCCGCAAGTGCAAGCGGGCAGGTCCAACCTAATATGACCGTGGATTATAGCGCTGAACTTTTCAATAGAAATTTTAAAAAAATAACCGGTCAAGAAGCAGAAGAAGGATATGGGAGAGCTTACGATGGAGTCAATAACCCAACCCCAGCAGGTCACGGTCCTCTTGGGGCGTTTAAGGACTTGATTAGTGCTACAAGCGCAAGAGTAGGAGTGGGAGAGAAAAATACATTAAAAGCACGCGCGACACAATTACCTGGGAATCTTGAACAACGAGATGAGATGGTATCGAACTTAAAGGAGTTAGAAGCCCTTAGAGAACTAAAAGGCGAACTAAAGGAAATAAAACATTATTCGCTAAACGCAGCTCAACCATTAAAAGAGATAGACGAAGAATTGAATGCGGCAGCTAAAGAGGCTTTAAAATTAGAAAATGTAGACCTTAACGTCGATGATGTCATAGAAAAGCTGAATGAAAAAATGAGAAAACTTTCTGATGCATTACGACAAACCTCAAGTGAACTTGGTATAAATCAACTTCCCGTTCTAAAAAGTCAAGCCGTTACAAGTAATAAATTCTCAGGCGGCAAAATACAACACTTTGCAAAAGGCGGATTTGTAGACGGCCCAGCAGGCGTAGATAAAGTTCCCGCAATGTTAACGGCAGGAGAGTATGTCGTACCTAAAGACAAAGCAAAGCAATTCAAACAAAGCGGCGGAGAGATACAGAATTTCGCAATAGGCGGAATGGCCAAAGAGCTAAACAACGAAAACTCTAAAAATAGAACCATCAGGGGCGCACAAGGCGTAACGCAATTACTGGTTATGAATGAGGTCTCTCGCGGGATGGCTAAATATTTAGAAAAGCCAAAAGATGACGGGCCCCCAACATTTGATAAAAATAAATTCAACAATTTAGACCTAAGATCAGACGTAAATATCAAGCGTGGAGATCCTAGATTGAGCGCAAGGTTTTTAGCTAAAGATCCAGTGATGCAGGAATATAAAGATTATCTCTTAGAGAAGGCTGCTTACGACGTGGAAAAGAAAAACCAAAAGGTCGATAAAAAAATGCAGACAATCGGCTCTGTACTTTCGTTTATGAGTAGCTTTGCAATTGGCCAAATGTCAGAGATAATAGCGCCTTATGTTCAAAAAGCAGTTGGGTGGGCAAAAAATAAGACTATAAATACTGCCATGGGCCATACAGGTTTAGGAAAACATTCAGATGCATTTAAGCAGGCCAGAAGCGATGGATTAAACGTAAATTACAAAGACGTAAGTAATCATATTGAGTCTGGAGAATTTCTAAATATAAACGACAAGAATTACGCCTTTATGCCGCAGCCGGATGGTAGTGATGATTGGGAAAGAATGAACACGGGTTCCACCGCTAAGACTCATAGGGGTCAAGGAACTGGTATTAACAAAAATAATGCATCAATGCTTAAAAGGGCAAGAGGTTATCAATCTGGAGGCTCGATACCAGCAATGCTTACAGCGGGAGAAGGCTTCGTTCCAGCTCCTGTTGCAAAGAGAATTGGTTATGATAATTTAAATCGCATGAACACTACTGGTGGGCTTCCAATTGTTCAAGGCAAAGGAGGAATAGATAATGTTGGGCCAGTAGGATTAACCGAGGGCGATTTTATCATAAAGAAAAGCTCAACAGACAAGCTTCTCAGAGAGAATCCCAACATGATGCGTTTCGCCCTACAGAATCCAGAGGGATTCAAAAGGGGTGAGCAGGGTTATTACGAAGGAGGAGTAGTTGGTAGCCCTTCAACAATTCCCGCTCCATCCGTACCAAAGCAAGCTCCAACAAACAGACTCAAGAGTGCGGATCCTGCTGAGATGCTTAATCAGTCTTTCAACCAAAAACAAGAAGCCGCTGTAGCGCCACAACAAAAAAGCGAAGTAACCAACAATATAAACGTTAATGTATCCATAGATCAAACAGGAAAAGAAACGGTATCGACAGAGAATTCTAACAGCTCATACGAAGAAGAGCAGCAACTTTCATTAAAAATAAAGAGCGCCGTACTGGATGTAATCAGGCAAGAAAAGAGAATAGGTGGGGAACTTAGCTCATGAGGCAAGCTGTTTTAGGTTATGAACAAAAATTCTTTATAAACGGAACTCAAATATCAGGAGTTCAAAACGTTGCGGGCTCTTATGCGATAGATGAAAGACCAATAAATGTTCTTGGTTGGGGTCATGTAAATAAAAATTTCTATAATGATAGAGAAAGATTTGCTCAGCCTGATGGGTCTTTTATATTGGACGAGAATGGATTTAATATATTAGGAGAAGAAAGTTTAGATTGTGCGGTAGATGGAGACATAAGCGGATTTCCAGAGAGCATGGCTGTTTTGAACGCCCCACTGGAGGGTTCTTTTTCGATTAATTCTGTATTGGTCAGTGAAGATTTCTTTTTACAATTCACGGGAGACGTGCCATTTACTGGAAGTATTCATCATGGAAAGAAATACTTTGGTTTTGATAAGGGGTACATAACTAGCCACTCTGTTTCTTGTGGCGTTGGAGAACTTCCAACGACATCCACATCAATAAGAGTTTTCGGAGACATAGGTGGATCTCCTGAGTTTATGGAGCAAGAAGATGAGGGTGGACTATTTCTTCAGGAAGATGGATTTGCAATAGGCTCAGAAGATTCTAATGCCGGAATATACAACGCATCAGGTGATAATCCCTTTCCTGAGATAAGGCTGCCAAATCAAGGGTCCATTATTGTAGAGTGCGCAGGGGCGACGACAGATAGGGTTACATCCTTTAACTACAGTATAGACATACCTATATCCCCAATTTACACAGTAGGCTCTTCTGTGCCGGCGCAGGTAGATGTTGCATGGCCAGTAACCACGAACACTTCTTTCAGTTTAGATATAGACAAATACGAATATCAAAGCTTGAGGAAATATTTAAAGTCTCCCACAGTTCACGACATTGCGATAAAAATCAACGATTGCTTTGGTGTTCCGATTCAGCATTATGTAGTTAAAAGTGCGAGATTAATAGGAGAGGACATGGCCGCTTCGACAGACGGGAAAATGACTGTAAATTTAACATATAAATCTTACTATAATAAGAGATGAGTAAGCCTTTTTATAGATACGAAGATGTTCCATTGTTGATGGCTTCTGAGGGCCAAGAGCCAGTTATGGTTTTTGCTAATAGAGCTGGTTTATCTGCTAGCCAACCGATACAAGCAAAGAAATTTATAGAGGATTATCATATATCATTCGCATTGCAAACTGGAGATATACATTTTACTGGAGCTCATGAATCGGGTTTCTTGATGGGTCCGCGCAACGGCCCAGGAGTAAGACTTCCAGAATCAGTTGAAAATATATTAAGCGGAACTAAAATTGCCTATCCTGGCGGACAAGGACTTTACTTAACTGAAGATTTATCTGCTGGTGATTATTATATAAATGTAAGATCTACAGGTGAGACTATATTGAGGTACGAGGAAGACATAGAGCATGGAGAAGTTGAGGTCTTAAGGAATTACGCAGCAGGAGGAATAGTAAGAGGTTCTTTGGATGTGACCTATTACATGAACACTGGAAATCTTCATACTTTTGCAGACTTAACGGGCTTGCTTGATCCTAATATTTACCCGCAAGTAAACGAAACAAAAATAACAGGATGCTTTGGTGACTACATTTTTGAAGACGCGTATTTAAGAGAGCTTTCTTTTTCGGCTCAACCCTTTCAGGTTGTAGAATCAAACTTGAGTTTAGATATATATGGAAGAATGTTGTATCAGTCTGGATTGGCCGACTCTATAATTGAAAATTACGGATGTCTAAAAGAACAACAAATAAGCGTACCTCACGCAATCAATACAAAAATACTTGGAGCCTCTGATGTAGGAATAGAATATCCTTTAGATTTTTCATACAGCATAACGTCCACAAGAAATCCAGAAGTACCAATACCTCTAAGCGGAAAAATGAGCGAAGAAGGAGAGCTCCCAATAAGGGTAACCAAGGAAGCTATAGACATTAGCATAAGAATAAGAGGGGAAAAGTTAGATCCATTTTTAAAAATATCAGGGCAAAGAGCTAATGTTACGGTTCAGTTGTCAGACATAGGTTTTAGTAAAGAATTCACAGACAACAATCAAGGTCTACTCAAAGAGTTTAGATTAGCGGGAAGCTTGGTTCATCCAGATTTGCCGTCTCAAGAGTTAAAGGATTATGGAGTTGTTGAAGAGGATAATTTAAGCGTGTCAGAGGGAGGGTTCCTCCAAGGTTCCGCAACAATAAAACAATCTTATAGATAATGGATATATCGAATTCAGGGTTGGATGTTAATTGCGTACAATGGTGGCAGCAGAGCGGCGACGCAAATCTTGTGTTATTGGATGAGCCAACTGGATCTAGCGAGCAACTTTTTGAGTACCCGGAGTCTGGCTCCTATAGACCTGTAGAAGATGCTTATTTGTCGGGTAAAGGTATACAGTATTTTGCACAAACGGGTGAGGATGTAACTCTAGCCAAGTATGTTTATGTAGATTACAATCCTAATTATTATTATACAGAAAATGATATTTTATCAATAGATGATTTAGTTTTTTCTCAAGATAGAAATTTTAATATATCGACTAGTAAAGAATTAAACATTAGTGAATTTTTTAAACTTAATCCTAATTTAGGTTATTCTATTAATGTATATGTTAAAAAGGATAATGAGTCTACTAGTTTAATAGATAATTATAAAACATATATAACAGAGAACCAAGATAGATCTGTTAATATTGGAGATTCTATTGGTGTTGGTGTTGGTATAAAGTTTTATGATAAAAGTGATGTTGAGCTTTATGCGCCGAATCTAAGGGACACCCATAGGTTAATGGCGGCTAGTGAATTAAACCATAATGAATACTATAATGTACAATTAGATATAGCCAACACTTCAATACCTGATGAAGCTGTTTCTGCGCAGTTAGTTTTATTTGTTTATGGAATGAGTGCTGGTTCATTTATTTTCAAAAAACCATCAGTAAGAAATTTAAGTAAGTTCTTTTATTGCATAAAGGATCACAAGTCAACTTCATACAATAGCCCGAACAGCAAGGATGGACTAGAGTATTGGACTCAAGATTTTGTCTGGAGACCTTCCTATGGAGCCAAGTCTGACTTTGTGGCAATAAATGAAGAATTAAAAATGGGAGAAGGTAAAGATTATGTTACCAATATGGCAATAAACGCACTGCCGATGGAATTAACATTAAACTTTAGAAACCGAACAGACAAGGAAGCTAGAGCTATTGTTCACTTTTTGCAAGAAAAATCATTTGCATACGAGTCAATTTTTAGCCTCGATTATAAGGGCGACAGATTATTGTCAAGCGAAATATCGGCGTTTAACTTTGAGTTTTCGTACCCGTACAGGAATGACTTAAAATATACTTGCACTCAGTTTAATCATACTATTTCTTATAGAAATAATAATAATGTAAATGCTAAGTTTGTATGCAATACAGAAAGCTCTCTGTCAAGTGTGGAGAGTCATGCTGGCTACAATAAAAGAATTGATGCGCTGATACCTATATTTATAGACGAAACCACTCACTTCAAAAAGGGCGAGCAAATCAAATTAAACACCTTCACCTTGGAAGAAGGAGATGGAGTTATAACAATCGATACCAAAAAAATAAAAACAATCAAAAGGTATCCAGAAGATCCCTTGACTCCAATAACTGGGGGGATAATAACTTTTACCGATGATGTAGATATAGAAGAAGAAGATTGCGTTTACATAACAATTGCAGATCCAAAAAACTCTATTTTTAATGTTGGAAAAACAAAGATAAAGAAAAAAATATCAAAAAACCAATACGCTTTTTGGCCAATACTTGAAGAAGGAGATGAGTCAGACGTTGCGAACTTGAGGGCAACATCTTCTGCTGGAGAGAACACTTCTGTACAATGGTTTGACGAAGTTGGAGAAAGTGAATTAGAACCTAGGCAGGAAGAGCTACTCACAACTGACTTGGCAGATCAATTATGGAAGCCAACCGATGTAGATAGAATAACTCCAAGAAATGAATTATTCGAATCAGAGGATGGAGCTCAATACTTTGAAGAGACTACAGAAGAGTTTATAACAATAAGGGGTGAAGATTTTATAATAGGTGGCAACATCATGATGAAGAAGATGCAAGTCTGCCCAGAGGACTGTATGTTCAGTAAGGTTCTTTTACCAGAGCATGTTTCGAATATACCGTCAGAGGTAATAGATCCAGCAACTGGGGCGGCCAGAAAAAGGCAGGTTTATCTTAAAAACTACAGAAGGATGCAGATAGACTCAGACATAGATGCAGAAAGCCTGTACGTAATCTTTACGCCTTTAGAGAATTTTACACTAGAAGCGAAGGATGATTTCTGGTTGCTTGTGTCTGCGGTCCAAGGCAGAAGTAGTATTTACTTAAAGGATCCGAATGAAATACCTAAATATCCATGGTTAGAGGTTAGGAACTTTGACCACAAGCCAAGTTTGGCATTTAGTTTAGAACAAACGCCTGATAATATTCAATCAAGTTTTCTAAAATACTATAACAAGAAATTCAAGAGGGGTATTAATGGAAACTTATCAACTTTTAATTTGACATTTGAACAAAGAAGCGACGAAGAAGCATCTGAAATATTGCAGTTTCTCGAGAGTCATCTTGGTTATAAGAAGTTTAGGTTTCAAATGCCGCGCCCATATCTAAAAGATGGAAGTTACATCACTTCGCCAAGCAGACCTTATATTTCGAGCTTCTATTGTCCTAGTTGGGGGCACGATATAATATACAAAAATAATCACACAATATCTGCGACATTTATAGAGTCCACAACTTCAATAGAAGAGGATCTAAGGAATGTTTTTGGAATAGGAAGAGATGAAGATAAACCGTGTTATGGAGCAGAAATATACGACCCAATAACGACCCATGAGCTTTGCACTTTTTCTTCTCAATTGATGGCTGCAAAGGGTGCCGGTTTTGACCTTAATCAAGACTCAAAAACTGCAAAATCTAAAGCTGTTGATTTAGTCTTTATAGTTGACACGACGGGGAGTATGACAGTTGCCTCTATGGAGACTAATGGGGTAACTAAAACAAAGTACCAAGTAGCCATAGATATAGTTTTGAAAATGATAACAGCTCATGATAGTTATGTCGTGCCTGGGACTGAATCATACAATGAATTCGACGCGCCACCATTAAGCTTTGGGTCTAGGAGTGGAGATGATACGGCCCCACCGTGGCCAGCAGATAATCAGGTTTTGGATAGTTTAATTTCTAAATTATATGACCCGCTAAAAGAGCTGCAGGAAGAGCTGGAAAATAATGATTATAATTTAGAGAACCTAGATAGATTTAAAATAAAAATAGACCAAAAAAGAGTAAATCTTGGTTTTATACTGATGGCAGATAGTAGGCAGGTGATACAAGACGTATCGGATTATCCTAACTCATTCGATAAAGTGCAGTCTTATAAGAGCGTAAACATAAAAAACCCTAATAACACACTATCGGAAGATTCGCCTAGAGCAGTTAGTCAGGCCTTGGCTCAGTTTTATAATAGCCCACGAGCTGAGCATGTGACCGATAGGATTATTATTATGTTGAGCGATGGTATTTTTACGACTCCCGACGTAACTGGATTGTCGCCACCCTATAACCAGGTTTATAGCCAATACACTCTTGACATGTGCGCTCAACTAAGAAAAGGCGGGGATTTGGCGGTTAGAAGACCATCTGACGAGACGCTTAAGAAGTATGGGTATCAATCTCAAAATCCATATGCCAAAATGGAACAATATAAATTTAAAGAAAGAGATGGCGGCAAGTCAGCTTATAATAATCCTGACCTGGGTAAAGATAATCCCGCATGGTATGAAGAGGAAATGCCAACGGTGTTTATGTTTGCTAGGGTGGGCTTTCCAGGTTTCCTAGCGGTTCGAGCCCCAAACTATGTTTATGACTATGATAAGCCTGCGCCATACCTAGAGCCGCCAGGTAAGACTCCTCAATTCTTTTTTCCAATAACGCAGGGCGGAGACCCTAATGGCGAGGTTACCAGAATGATGGACTTGATAAAAGTTGTAGAAATGCTTACCAATGATAATGGTTATCAGAACGTACTATCGATAGTTCTATATAATTGTGGCCCTCACGATGTAAAACTAAAAAACACATTAATTAATATCGAAGGCCAAAACACCGCATTAAAATACACTACTGAAATATTAAAAGAAGGTATACCCAAAGGAGGAAACGTTAGGGATTTAACTTTCACGCAGCCAGATCAGGGATTAGGGTCAATAGTAAAAGGTTACGGGGGCCAATACTTTGGCGACTTGGACAATCAAGATTTATTTTCAGACGACCCTAAGGCTTCAAATATATTGTGGACTTCATTTAATACTCAATACGAAGTGTCAAGACAAGGCGTAATAGAAGACATAAATGGAGGGTGGGCCGCAAACTCAAATTTAACAAACGGAGTTAAGAATACAGGTGTTGCATTTAAAGGTATGCCGATAAGAGTATTTAAGGCAGATTCAGGCCTACAGATAACAGACTACAACATAGGAAACGTTACCCCTAGTAATGGGTACAGAGGGGATTATTCCCATTTACCAGCAATAAAGCCTGGTGAAAAACTTGATTTATTTTTTGGAGTAAAGACTAATAAGTTGAGCGACTTTTCTGAAAAAGTTCAACTCTTTATCAATTCAGACGACGAAACAATGAAGGAGATGGATTGTTATGCTAATTATAATTTTGAAATAATCATTCCATCAAGCAAGGAGTCTTTAGGTGATTCTGACACTAAGGATAATAGTGACCCAACTGATTGCGAGAGCGTATGGATGGATTCAAATCTGATTATAGATCATCCAGAATATGGAAAAGTTTCTTTTGATAGCAGCCCTAAGTTGCCTATCGCCCCAACATACAACCCTTGGGCTTTAAGGAATTTCGCAGACAAGCCGCCGACATCAGGGGGTAATTCTTTCAAGATGTGCAACATAGCTTCAGCTCAAACATATACATTTTCTCAACCAATAAGAAATCCTCTTTTGGCTGTTTATAGTTTGGGGAACCCTAATTTAAGCGTGACCATAAAAACAAGTACCAAAGTTATCGATTATTCGGGAGGAGCAAAATCAGCTGACCATTCTACTATAGTTGTTGATACAGACTTTAGCTTCAAGGGGCCAGAGGCTTTTGGAGTCCTTCAGTTTCCAGGAGAACATACAAGTATAACTTTAACGCCAAACACCGCTGAGTGTTACTATAGTCTCGTATGGGGGTTGCAATATTGCCCATGAGTTTTATAACTGAAGAGTCTGGAGTATGCCTTTCGGAGACCGGAAATTCGGTGATTGCTGGGTGCGACTTTTTAATAGATGAGTTGGGTAGAAAGTATATACTGACAGAAGGAGCAAAAAGAATAATCCCAGAAGGGGATTGTTTCCCAATTACTGACTTTGACTGTAGCAAGCTTGATAGAATTACTGTGGATAGCGGAAAATTTGTAACCATAATTAATACCTGTAGTCTCCCTTTAACTATAACGGGATTTAAAAACGAAGACCCGTTGAGATTTTCTATATTTAAGTACCCGGAATATTCAGGCTACGCAGAATATAATACTGGTAACACTCAAGAACTTCCTTTTACTGTCGAACCATTCCAAAGAGTAAATATAAATACCTTTTTTCATCCTTTATATTCCGAGCTCGAAAGTGGAAACGCAGGAACTTATGAGAATAGAACTGGAGATAAGTTTGAGTCTAACGTTTCAATACTTCCGGGTTTTGAGGTATTGAACTGTGTGGAGGACCCAAATACTTCTATTTTATGGTGGGAGGAAAATGAGTATTGTGATTTAGTTTTATTAAATGATGCGGAGAAATCTTTTAATCCTGCAGCTCAGTGGTTTCAGGAGTCTGGTGATGATAACTATCAAGTCAGGGAGTCATTATTTGAATCATACACTGAAGATGCTCAGTATTTTGAAGAGAAAGGTGAAGAAGATGTGACGGTAAAGTACAACTCAAAAGCTATATCTTCTTATTGTTCGCCAAAGTTTAAATTAGAAGGAGAGTTTATCTGCGAGCCGGTTGATAGAGACTTCTTGAATAATGACGAAAACTTTATAGAGCCCGACCTTTCAGTATTGAAAAAAATACAGAATGACTATTTTTTAAGTAAGAAGAAAACGATAGAGATTAACACTACTGATGTAGTGACAGTTCAGAATATTTACCAAGGATTAAAGGACTCTTCTTTAGCTTACGCGGCAATGTTGAATAATATGCAACCTAATTGGTATGAAGCTTATGGGAACCTAGGAATATCTGGAGCTCTAGGCGTTTTTCATTCCTTAGTGCAGGGGGTTATAGATGCAGGCCAGGATAATGACATAAACAATTTACTGCAATCCTCGTTACCTGCAACACAAGTGAGTTATGGAGACAAGAAGATTCAAGTTTCTTACGCAAGTAATAACACCTCTGAAGTGCAACTTGATGGGTATAATTGGACAGGAATGATTATCAAAAACGAACCAGTTGAAAACGCTGGAGACGTAAGTAATCAAGCTGTATTTTTTAACGCAGAAATTATTCCAGGACAAGCAAAAGATGTAAGAATGTTTATTGTCGATAGTGGAGATTTTAATAACTACCCAATGAAAGAGACGATATGAATATTTACAGTATGTCCTCTGGTGACAACGACCCAAGTAATGATTATGTAAGAATGCACGTTGCGATGGACGCTGGGACGAGTTCGAATATACGAATATATAATAGTGGAATATCTGGGGTAATTCAGTATAGCTCTACTTCTGATTACGCATGGAAGGTTGAGAGGGTTAAATATATTTCCGAAGAAACTGTTGAACTAAGCGCATCAGAGAATCAAAAAATTGGTTACCCTTCAGGTTTTGCGTGGATTCCTGGAGATTCAATATCTTCTCTTTCTAATTCAGAAGAAGTTGAGACAGGAAAACTAGATTCGTTGACGGAGAAGTCAGAATTAAGTAATAACGAATATTTGAAATCTGGATCGCTTGTATTAGAAGACTTGTATGATGATGAGTGGAGCCCTCAGGGTATAATGAAGGTTTCAAACGTATATTCTCTCAAGGGTAACATGCCTTTTGTGAATATAAAAAATAAAGAAATAAGCTCAACTGGGTCTTTTGATATTTACGCTTCGTCACTTGAAGGATGCATTTTCACAATGGATATAAAAAGGGATTTCATAAGCGGGGATTCCAACGGGCCTGGTAGCTTGTTATTGCCAGACTTAATAAAAACAAAAACAACATCTTCAGCGAGCAAGGGTGAAACTTTAAAAGAGTGGAACAGCATGTTTGAGATAAACCAAAACTCCAACGTAGATTCTATATTCAAAAACGGACAAAACAGAGATGAAGTTTTTATCCAAGAAATGCAGAATTATTTAGAAAAAAATTGGTACAACAAGTTAAAAAGAAATTTGTGGGGAAATTATATAGATAATGAAAGCATGCAATTAAGCTCAAGAGATCCAGAAACATTAAAGAATCATATATTCTATTGTTTTTATTATTTTGGAGCTTCTGATGATATAAATATATTATCTAATACTAGTTTTAGTAGTAGCGAGGGAATGAATTGGTATATTGGTCTTGGTGGTAAAAGTTTATTTTCGGAAAACGTAAGGGCGCTAAGATCTGAACTCGCATACCTTCCAGTAGTAAAGCAAACAAAAGAGATAACAAAAATATACGCATCTCCTCCAAGAACAACTTATTCATACAATTTACAAAATAATATTAATATTGCTGATTTTATTGATTAATTAATTTATAATATATATATGAAAGATACAGGTAAAAATATTAAAGCTTTATTCGAGCTGGATCCTTCTGCTATTATATGTTTGTATAAGATAGATTTAAAAGGGAAAGGTCAGTATTTATTTCATGCTGGAGAAAATGGATATAAAAATAAGCTAGTATTCAATAGCCAGGAGTACGATTTCTTTCCTATAAAGGCTGACGGCTTTGAGATTCAAGGAGATGGCAGATTGCCCAGACCTAAATTAACATTCACAAACCATCAAGGAGTAATCTCATTGCGCCTGAATCACTTTGACGATTTTATTAATTACAAAGTCACTAGAATAAAAACATTTGTTAAATATTTAGATGCAGTTAATTTTCCTAATAATTTTAATCCTCACGCCGAACCTGATCCTGATGCGGCTTTTGGTGAAGATGTTTTCTTTGTTAATCAAAAAACAAAAGAAGATGATAATATAGTAGAGTTCGAATTGGTTTCACTGCTTGAGTTGCAGAACGCAAGCGTGCCAGCTAGAACAGTATACTCTAATAGTTGTCCTTGGCAGTACAGAGGAGATATAGGTTGTGGATATAAAGGTAAGCCAATATCAAATGGTAAGAATAAAAGGTTTGTGCCAAGCGGTTATAATGAAGATATGGTTGGGCCTGAAGTATATTTTAGCGGCGAATTTAAAACAAAAGAGTTTGCCAAATTTGAGGAAGGAAATGTTTATCCAGATTGGTCTATAACTTCTACCTATTCCAAAGGAGATACCGTTAAGCTAGTCCCTTACGATCATGATTCTTCATTGAATCCTATTGATATTTATGTTTGCCTGAATGATGGTGTTAGGTCGAACCCTATTTACGATACAGAAAATTGGGTTTTAGATGATTGCGATAGAAGTTTATGTGGATGCAGGCTTAGATTCTCAGATTCAGCTACAGGAGCTGGAGGCGGAAAAAGAATTACAGAGAACCCAGAGGGTAAGGATCAGTTCTGGACCGAATCAGAAGAAGGTCTTCCCTTTGGAGGTTTTCCCGGAGTTGACCCTTATGAGTTTAAATAAATGTTTGAGAGAGAAGTCATAGTTCATGCAGAGAGCAATCCAGAAGAAGAAGTGTGTGGATTTATTTTGCTTCATAAAGATTTAACTGTATCAGTTGAGCCCGCAATAAATGAACATTCGGCGCCAAGAGATTGCTTTACAATATCGCCAAAAAGCTTCATAAAACATTCTATAGACAAAACAATAGTAGGAATATACCACTCTCATCCAAGGAGCAACGAGAGGCCTTCTCCGCCAGATATAGCTATGTCTGAGGAAATGGGTATTCCTTATTTAATCTACAGCGTAATAACCAAGAAGTTTTTTCTTTATTACCCCGAAAGCTATGAGCCAGAAAAGCTTACTGGAAAACCTTACATCAAGGGCTTCTTTGAATGCACCTGTATGTTCAAAGACTATTTCAAAAAAGAACTAAACATAAACATATCTAAATGGAACGAAAACTATTGGCTTCCACAAGAAGATAAAGACGCAAATAAACTATTAATAAATATATTAAATAATAATTTAAAAAAAATAGAAGATAAAAAATTACAAAAACATGATGTAATATTATTTCAAGTAAAGAAAAATTTTAGATATCATGTTGGTATATATTGTGGGGATGATTACTTCTTGCATCAGGCCACTGGTATTTTATCCAGGAGAGAGTTATTGGACGAACGCTGGCAAGCAAAAATAAAAGAAGTGTACAGACATCCATCGTTAGTGTAAATATACATAAGGAAAAAGGATGAAAAGGGTATTTTTACACGGAGAACTCGGGAAAAAGTTCGGTAAGGAATGGAAGCTAGACGTTAGCTCTCCGTCTGAAGCTGTGTCTGCACTGTTCGCTAACGATAGAGAAATAGAATCATACCTTAACAAGAAAGAAAAAGCAGGAATATATTATGGTGTAAAAAGAGAGAAAAGCGACAACTTTATAGATCGAGTTGATTACGTGTTACCAACAAAAGAAAATATACATATATTTCCTATGCCGCAAGGAGCTGGATTTGCTGGAGGACTAATAATGACCGCATTAATAACCGCTGCTAGCATGTATGTTAATAAAAAAATAGCGGAAGCTATGGAACGAGACGATTCTACCTTGGCAGTGCAAACTGAATCTTTTATATTTAATGGTGGAGAAAATAGATACCAACAAGGATCTACTGTACCGGTTGGGTACGGAAGGATGAAGATTGGTAGCAATGTAGTATCGGCATGCACTGTAAATTATGATTATGATTCAGAAAGAGGGCGGGTTATAAATTTTGAAGATGGCTTATATAGTTTGGTGCCAGGTTATAGTAAGCACTACATACCTGAAGCAGGGCCACTATTATCTTCTCTTGTTTCTAATTTGTTCGACGGGAAAAGTAATTTTAAGGCTTCGGATCCAGCATACTTATTTCTTAAAAAATCATTGCCTAATACTTATTTCGGTGCAAACGATGGTGTTTATGGTCAATATGTTGACGCAGACACGCAAAGGAAAGAGACAACCACGTTTAAAGAAAAGAGCGGAAATAGTATTGGCGGATACTATTATTATGAGTATAACTGGTTCAAGGGCGTAGATGTTAGAAAAATGGGTACTCCCGGTATTGGGCACCCTGGAAATTGGATTGCTAATTCAAAAGCTGATAAGAACTACAAGGTTAAAGCATCTGACGCAGCTACTAGTTCATTTGTATGCCTACAGAGTGTACCTACCCCCGACGATAGTATAGAATTTGGAGATTTCTATCCCGTGTCTTTTGCTAAAGATGGAGAACTTGATTATATAGCGGGAAAAGAGCAGTCGAAGTCGTATGATGGTTTCTTTCCCATACCGGTTGGACAAAGATGGAGGAACGCTAACAAAGGTGATGGGGTTGGTTGGTTTAAGCTTGAGTCCGCTTCCATATATAAAGCAATCGACTTAGTGTGCGAAGGATCAATAGAAGGTTTTTGCGACAAGAATGGAGAAACCCTAAAGTTTAATAAGAATGCAGAAAAAATAGATGACCCTCTTGACCCTAAGTTTTTAAGAAATACTGGAGATGATTATCTGCAAGGCGTAATATTGGATGACTCACAGGTTAAGGAGGTCAATTTAAACACAAAAAAAGATGCATATAACATCAACGAGTTCGATATAGACATAGCTCAAAGCAGGAGCAAAGTTATAGGCGCAGATAATCAATCTCTTCTCGAACCTCAATACTCGTTCAGCGCAAACACTAAGGATATAAATGCTCCACTTTATGGCCCTAGGGAAATAAGCACAAATAATATAACAGATAACGCTAATGATTTAGCTGAGTTTCAAAAAAATAAACCTTATGCGCAAGGAGATTATGTTTCATACCAGGAGGGTGCTGGAGAAAAATACACATACAAAATAAACTCTAGTTTGAATAATTTATTCAATAGGTACGGCAACCATAACTATCAGGGCAATGATACGGAAATAACTTACATCCAAAACGGAGAGCTTGCGGAGTTTTATTTAACTACCGAATCCATAAATCAATACCAAACATTTTCTGGAGAATATGTTGATGTTAATGATAATAAATTTTATGAACCAGGGGACAAGGTTAGATCCAAGAAGTACGATGGTGGTGTTGGTTATTATAAAATGGGGGAAGATGCTGGTGATTTCATTGGGCTATTTGATGAAAATTCAGAATATAAAAATAGCGAAAATAAAGTCATAATGATGCCGGTAGAAAACACCGCAAATGTTAGCTCGACCATTTACAAAATAACTGGAGACTATGAGCCCGGAAAGCAGATAGAGTTTGCGCCTGAACAATTTAGGACGATAACGTTTAATGATTTTACTAAACCTTTATCTGCAAAAGAGCGCGACAGCGACAAAGAGGTGACAACCGACCCATTGTATATAATGAAGTATACAGAAGATGAAGATGTTTCATCTAAGAACTGGTTTAATGAGGAAGATATTACACCTGGAAATATTGCAGGATTGTGGCAGAAGATAGAAATAAATGGAGTAAAAGATATTAAAAATGGAGCAGGTGGCCCAGGAGCAGATGCGGAGGATCGTGCAGATTTAATAAGTAAGATATTTTTATTAGCTGGCACCGCCGACCAACAAACAATTAGAACATCAGAGGAGGAATATTACGTAAGTCACGCTATAATAAACCCCTTGGTGGAGGAGGTTTATGTTACTGTTCAAATTGATGAGTTGGCTTATATTTACGAAGGAGATTCTGTAGAAGTAACTTATCAAATAGGGAAATTGTGGACATTTATTGCTGGTGCATTGGGCGCCTATTATATATATCAGGCTATTTTTAGTGGAACGGTTAAGACTTCGGCCATAAATAATGCAATGGGGTTGGTGGCTACGCCTTTTCCTAATGCTGGTGCAGCTGCCCTTGGTGGGGTTGGATATTTAGATGTAGCCATGAACCAAAAAGAGTCTCTTGCTCATGCTGTAGTTTGGTCAGCTGTAACTTTATGGATGGCATTTTCTGACGCATTTAAAATAGGAGAAAAAATAGAAAACGCAGGTGAGATATGGCCAAACAAGGCCAAGTTCAGGATAAAATATGGCAACCAGGGGGAAATACCTTATTCTACCGACGTATACATTTATGGTGTCGCAACTTCCCCATATAGGAAAGATATAAAAATATACTTGCCGCCAAATCCTTCAAGAAAAGATAGAGACATTAAAGTTTACAAGCTCAATAGAGAAAGGAATCCAGTAAAAGAAGGTGAACAAGCGGCAAGATACAAAGAGAAATTTTTACTTGCAGCTATTACGGAAATAACCCCAGTTCAGTTGAGTTACCCAAACTCGGTTGTTATTGGCACTAGAGTTAATGCAAAAGATGTAGCCTCAATACCAAAAAGAAACTACCACCTAAAGTTAAAGAAAGTGGCAGTTCCAAGTAATTACGACCCGGAAACAAGGCAGTACGATGGAAACTGGGGTGGAAGATTCAAAGGGCAAGCATCTAAAGAAGATCCGGTCCCTGAAGAAGCAAAACTTTGGACCGACAACCCAGCCTGGTGTTTGTATGATTTAATATCAAGCAAAAGATATGGAGTAGGTAAATTTGGAATAAAGCCCGAAAATATAGATAGATGGACTCTTTACAGGATAGCGAAATATTGCGATGAGTTTATTCCGACTGGTTACAGCTCGAAAACTCCTAAAAGAAAATTCTCTTTGTCCGGAGAAAATACCATATCAATAACCGCAGAGGGCCCTTATGATGATGCGGATTTTCAGAGCGAATATAATCACACGAATAAAAAACTAGCAATTTATTATAATCACGGAATATGCGAATCTATTAAAATAATTGGAACAACATTATCTGGCAAGAAAATAATACTAGAGAGAAACCCAGCTCAGGAGTCAGGGGAGTGCGCTGTAGAAATAGACTATCCATTGGTTGAGCCAAGGTACACATTGAATGCATTTTTAATGAACTCCCAAAATGCCTTTAAGTTAATAAATGAATTTGCTGCGATATTTAGAGCTTTTGCTTATTGGTCAGGGGGCGCAATCAACTTCTTTCAGGATCAGAAAAAAGATTCAGTAATGTTGTTTGCTAACAATAATATATCCAAAGAAGGATTCTCTTATTCTAGTACGCCGAAAACAAGCAGAACTAATTCATGTAAGATAAAATACGTGGACAAGTACAATATGTTTAGAGCAAAAATGGAACATTCTGAGGACAGGAAATCCATACAAGAGAATAATATCATAGAGCAAACCATAGATGGGTTTGGAATAACTTCTCAAGCTCAAGCAAAAAGGGCTGCTGACTTTTTAGTCAAGGGCGCAAACATGGAGACGGAACTATTGTCTTTTGTTACCAGCTCGCTTGGATCTTATCTCAAGCCAGGAGATGTCATAGATGTTTTAGATAACAAAAGAACTATAGGTAGGTTTGCTGGTAAAATAGTTGATGTTGAAATAAGCGGAGACGGAAAAACTGCGGAACTAATGGTCGATTACCCAATAAGAACAATAATAGAAGAAGATGATAAGGACACATGGAAGCAAATAACAATTTATAATACCTCAGGAAATCAAACAATTGAATCATTGGATGATTTAGGGGAAGTAACGGACCAGCAAATAGAAGACATGAGGGCCGAGCAAATAAAAAAGTTCACGGTCAATAAGATTTATGAGAACGACACTAAACTAAGGTTGGTTAATAACCCATATAGTCATGTAACTGGTGAGTACACTTGGGTTGAAGCCCTAAAGGATGCAGAAGAGCGCGGAGGGATACTTGCGACCATAAACAACGAAATGGATCAAGTAATGGTTCAGGCTATGTTGCCAGAAGATGAGATGGCGTGGATAGGTGGATATTATTTAGAACTTCCGATACCTGAAAAATTTATATGGCATCAACCGCAAGAATGTGACAGTAACGAAATAACATTTTTTAGCTGGCTTGATGGATACCCTAGGGTGGCAAAAGAAATAGAGTCAGACCTGGCGTCAGAAGGAAACTTGGAAACTGATCACATATGCCCTCTAGGCACACTAGACATAGCGGCAGATAATGAGTTCCCTGGAGAAATTTTTATAGCAGTTAGTGGTTCTGAGAATAATTCAATACATGGAGATTGGGTTACATTGAGTGGGGATACGAAACTTGGATACATTTTGGAAAAACAAGCTGATGAGTCGTTTTTTAATTTAAAAGACACTAAGGGTACTACTTTCATGATGGAAGATTCCGTAAACCTTGCAGAGCCCAAGAAATATAAAATACTAAACATAGCGGAATCTTCTAATGGTGTATATAATATTCAAGGATTAGAATATAACGAAGACAAGTTTGATAATATAGAAAGAGATTTATCCCTAACGCAACCAAAGTCACCGGTGATATTTACAGAAAATAGCATTGACCCACCCTCCGAAATAACAGTGGAAATATTGAGCGAAGATATCAAAAACAATATACCATACGGAGTAAAGGCTACTTGGTCAATGGTTATTGCTGCGGCAAGTTACAGGGTACAGTTCTTTAACGAAAACATTCTGCTGGCAACATTCGAAGTGCCTAACGATAAGACTGCTGAAACTATATCGCACGAATTTAGGAGCGAAAGAGTAGTCGAGAATGGTACTTATTACGCAAGAGTTTATTCAGTAACAACATAATGTCATTTAATAATTCCAGTCAAGTTCAAATACCTCTATCTAATCCCAGGTTAAAATACGGAAAAACTTTTAGGATTTCGAATATATATTTAAATTCATCTAGTGAGATTCAGGATGTAAAAGAATTGCAGCCGTCTTCTGACTCAACGTCTTATTATAAGCAGAACTTTCAGACCTCAAACCTGAATTTAGAATGGGAGGTAATCGATCCAAGAAACGACTACATATATAAAAACCCATCAGACATAGAGAAGAATGTATACATAAGTGGTTTCGATGTAAACATATATGAAAACTACGGAAATTTAACAGGACAAAATGCTATAGATAATGGAACCAGGGTATTTTCTCAGTCAGGTATATTAGGTAATACTTTAAACTATGAAATCACAGGGGACAACTATAGTAGAAATTATTCTGTAGAGATAACATTAACAGACTTTACTGGTAACAAGAATAGGGCAATATTGACTACCCAGAACCCGATGCCTAATTATTCTATTTTATCAACCGGAGTTGATATGGGAGTTTTTAATTGTAGTTATAGCGGGCTAACTGGAGGAAATGGATCAAGCATAGCAAACGGTCTTAGATATCTAGAACTTTATAATTTTACTGGATTTGAAGGCGGCACTTTCCCTGACAAGAGCAAAGCTATAAGATCACAAACTGGCGATAATGGTTTTGTGTCTGTGGAGTTGACGCCTGGCGCCAATAATTATGTAATGTCAGTTCCTAAGGATTTATATTCTTATGGAGATATATCTGGATTTTTTAAACCTCAGGAGTATGTAACTGGGGTTGGATTTAGCGGGTTCATAGGGAACCCTGAGCAACCATTACTGATAGATTATAACCCAGCAATAAGAAACATTAATGGCTACAGGATATCTGGTGGCGATGCATATCGCTATACATTTGATTTGAATTACAACACTGGCAGTGATTTAATGACAACTTGCTACGGTGTGACAGGAACAGGTCAGACAACAGGTTCAGTACTTGGTTATGATGGTGAAATATTTTATGATAGCGGGGTTGCCTTTGATGCGACTTACAATTATAATAATACTGGGATTGAATATACATACGATAATTCACTGCCAATTCAGGAGGGTTTTAATACTGGAGAATTAAAAGATGCAGCAACTATAACTGGAGTAGGATTTACTGGATCTGGAACATATGGAAGTGGAGCGGGAGAATATTGGGCTGAATCTTTTCCTAAGTATACTGGATACGTTTCAAAGGATAATGGAGGTGGCGTAATATCAGGAGGAATTTACAACTATGGATATTACGACCCTTATGAAAATAAATTTAAATGCGCTAGTAACGAAGAAATAAAATCTGGAATACTGGAGACTAGGGGAATATATTCTATCCCTGTAAACAACCCGAATAGTTATGATATACAGTATCATGATGGAGTTAATTTTCAAAAGAGTTACGAGCAGGGAGCCTCTTATCTTAATTCGATAGGGCGCATGCCTGCGGTGATAATGAATAAATCCCAATTGACTAAGATTTCTGAAATTAGCGGAGGGATTGGATGGCTAGGGTTAAGGCGGAACAAGGTTGGGGTTATGACTAGTTTGTTCTCTGAGGATTTTAGCAATCAATCATTCCTTGAAAGTATAAACATAGATCAGGAGCAAAGTAGAGACATACAGATAACAAACCTAACTGGAGGAACGGAAAGCTCAAGGCTGGAAATAAATGATGTAGGGGAGTATTGGTGTTGGACAAACTCAAGCGGAACTCATATATATAAATATGCAGGAAGTGGATACGAAAAAACAAGAGAGGCTCATTTAAAATTAGACATAAAGAGAAATAGTGATGATTATCTAATATATACCACAGGATTTAAAGCTGAATCTAGACCGGTAGAAATAAATGAAATGACTGGAATATCCGGTGGGTTAGATATACGTTTTCGATACAACTTTGAAGATCATTATTATGAGTCTGGACTGCAGCAGGGGGACCAGACAAATTATAATTTAATCCAGGCAAACCTATACACGGGAGACACTTATGGATTTTCTATTTCAGATGATAATTTATACAAATCGTTTAAAGAAGATCAGCCAGGAGATACAACAATAGAAGCATTGCAATCTGGGGTGGATTTCTCATACAATGAAGATGGAGATAATCCTCCTGGATTTTTTCAGATATTACCATTTGACACAATTGGAACTGGAGTTTTAGCGGACGTTAATAAAATCATAGCTGAAGCTGAAGGCGGAAACCCTGAAGACCCCATAAAATTAATACAGAATGATCAAATTACCATTGTGAATCTTGATGGAATGCGGGCCGCTAATCAGAATTACATAAAAGTTAAATTTCCATTCGAGCATGAATATGCGCCGATAGTTACTTTTGGTATTGAGTATGATGGTGGAGACGAAACGATGTCTTATTTAGGAGCAATGGTAGTTGGGAAAGCGAGCACCAAGGATGTGTCGTTTTTATTTACAGAAATACCTCCAAGCGATGGATACTCTCTTTATGTTAGATCTGCTAGCGGAAACACTAAGACAAGAGAGTTTATATTTAAACCATGGAGCCCCACCATGGCTTCTTTGTTTGCCTGGTATGACGCAAGCGATAATTCGACGCTAACAATAAATTCTGGTATAGTGGAAGCTATAGCTGACAAAAGCCTGAATAATAACAGCCTATTAGCAGGCTCATCTTCTGTGAAGAATCAGACACTAATACCTGGAGGGCAAAATTCATTAGACGTTATATCCATGGATGGAGACGACCATTATGTCACTCAAAATATGAACCTACCAAGTAGCGGCAACCTATCTATTTTTATGGTTTGTAAAATAGACGCCATAGACTCACCGCTTGATTCAATATTATCTGCCATCGGGCCAACCAGTTTTCAGTTTGCAGCCGGAAACATCTCAGAATTTAGAGGTCAACTAGCAGCCAACGGAATAGGGGGCTCGAACACAGGGGTCTCAACGCACGGAAATCTTGGCGGAGTTTACCGTATATTTGCGTTGACTATGGATTTTACCTCTTCCCAGCAATGTCTAATATATGCCGACGGAGCAGATATTACTAATACGCCTATAGCTTACACCACAAAACTTGGCAGTCCAAAAACTTTTAGAGTGTTTGCTAACAGGGCGAACGCTGAAAAGCCCTCAGGGTTTATTTCGGAATTAGTTTTTGTGGAGAATACAGATGAAGCAACCAGGCAAAAGATGGAAGGGTATTTAGCCCACAAATGGGGAACGACAGATAAATTACCCTCATCTCATCCATATAAATTTGTGACACCACAAGCTTAAGATATTAAGCTTATAAGTATCTTGGCGTCTTTGACCGAAATGTCATCCCAGTCTTTCCAGGATTCTATATTTTTGTTTTGGTAGATTCCTTCTTTTTTATCTTGCCAGCATTTTTTAATAAAAGGCTTGAATTCTTCAAACGATTCAGTAGAGAGAATACTTTTTGCTCTATTTTTTAGAGTAGTTATAGGGCTAAATGGATCACTTTTTTTAGAAGAATCTTGATGCGCAGGAGAGTTTGGATTTGATTTATCAATTTCGTCGTCTCCAACGATATGCACATTGAGGAAGTTTCTGACGCATCTAACAAAAGACCTATTGCAGGCTATAGTCTCTAGAAATTTGGTAGCAAAACTACTTGTGTTTTTTGTGCTTGCGTTAGCCATGTCTTCAAAAGAAACAGCTTCGCCTCCCGTTTCATAGTTTGGAATAAAAACAGTGTTGCAAGTAACCGCAACATGATCATCTTCACACTTATCCATAGAGTAGGATATGCTTGAAAACCCTCTAAGCCTGGCAAGCTCTTTGATTCCGCTAAGTTTGATTAACAGCTGGTTGTCCTTCAGCCCTTCGATTGATCTTGGCATGTCTTTATTTCTAGCTTGAAACCAAAGTTTGTTGGGAAATAAGTGCTCTTCCTTTATCATTGCTCTCCAGTTGACCGAGCCATCTTCATTGAAGACGTATTGTATGTTTTTTAGTAAGCCGTTTTCGTCCCTGTTGAATAACGAAGGACCTGTGGAGTTGTCTATCTTAGAATCTGTTTCAATTTTTTTTGCCTTTACCATGATTGTATATGTTAAAATGTTCTACTTCTTCCCAAAAGTCATCGGTGTCGATGATTTTTGATTTTTCTTTATTGTTTGTAATTCCAGCTTTCCAGTGCGCTTTACTTGCGTATTCTTTACTATCGCATATAAGTACTTTATTGCTTTCATAGAACGTATTATCACATATTTCTTCACAGAAGTCAAGATCTTTTTTTAGGGTCACTTTGTATTCCTCAACAGTCCAATCAAAGAACTTGAATCTAAGTTCTGATAATTTGGATGAATCCTTGCATATTAAGGAGTATTTGACACCTAGAGAGTTTAAATAATTTAGATACTCTTTGTCGAAGTTTCCATCCTCCAGAAACAAAGTCATCGCAACGATATTCGATTTGTTGATATGATCTAATGTAATCTTTGTTGAAGTCATCAAATTAGACCTGTAGTTCAGCCAAGAAGAAAGTCCTTCGTTATTCGCCCCATAGTCACACCTTAAATTAATCAAGGAGGACTGCTTGAATGCTTCTGGCGCAGGAGTATTTGGTACCGCCTCGACTACACGACTATGGAAATGCCTGCCTATATTTAATGTATATAGGTTGTTTAGGTCATGCTTGATGTTTAATAAATCTAAAACTGCGCAACCTATTTCTTCAGGCTTAACTTCGTTTACTCTTTTTATAGATTCATGGTTTGAGAAAGATGGTTTTATCTCGGAAAAATCAGGAGAAATTAATTTTACTTGTGATTTCTTATTCCATATTGGACCAGAGCATTCTGGGAAAAGGTTCGAGTAGAGGCATACTATTTTTTTATCAAAGCAGCTCGCTATATGGACGGGAAGACTATCTATACCAAAATGCAGTAACGACTTACTGGATACGTAGGTCATTTGTTTGAACGAACAATTTAGTAAATTAAAATCACAATCATTTAGTACGACATCATCTTTTCCGCCTATTTGTATTATATCTATTCCTTCTTTTTTTAAGAAGGGTTTAATCATTTGTATAGTTACAGCCCAATAATCATAATGTCTTGCTGGAGATTTAGTGTTGTTGGTGTGGAATGTTATAAATTTCTCAGAAGGTATTGGATAGAAGTGCCCAATGATTTCGGGTTGACCTATTTTGACACCAAGTGATTTTGCGTATTCTTCAGCGATATGACTCATTTTTCTGCGGTATAATATTTTTGTTCTTTAATTTTTGAATTAGTTAAATTATTAATTTCATTTTTAATATTGAATCTTTTATCATTCTCTCTGTATACTGATATAGATATGTTTATAAACTCTTGATCTAATTCTTTATTCTTTTCTTTATTTCTTTGGTGTTCTAGTATGTCCCAGAGGTTTTCGTTGACGTCTGTTATATCTGAGAGTAATGACTTTAGTTCTGGTTTTATTGATATGCGTTCCTCGCACAAGGGAAGCAGCAACTCGTACTCATTATTCACATGAGAAAGCTTTTCTGGATCGTTAATCTTTCTCCTCTTAACTTCTAGTACGGAAATTCTATCAAACAGTTCTCCTACTGATATGGGTACCGATAAGATACTTTCATCCTTTGAGATCATGGCAATAAATCTAGTTGACTTTTGTCTCTACCGTTGTGCGTATAGTTTAATATTTTTTGAGTTCCGATATGGGGAAGGTATGCCACGTCAAAGTATCCTTTGTGTTCACCCACGCCCTCTAGAAAAGTCAAGGAATCGATCTGATTGCTGTATGGTATTAATTTATGCACAGAAGGATTGTCCTCAATAAAAGGATAAAACTTTGGGTCTGTTATGAAATATATATTATGAGATGGATAGAGCGACTTAAGATTAGACATCAGAGAGTTAACCCACAATACATCACCGGCGCTTCCAGGCATAACTACAGCAATCCTATTCTCTGCGCCTTCGTCATCAAGTAATTGCTCAAAATCAAAAGAAGATGGAATTGAGGAATTTTCTTTATTGGCAACATCTTTGAAGAATTGAATCACTTCACCTCTTGTTTTTCCTTTTGAAATTTCACTCATCCAATACTTGTGGCCTTCGTCAGTCTTTGCATTGACGTCCATGATCAGTATATTTTTATAAATATCAACTAACCACTCTGAGTCACAAGTTATATTTCTTGGGATGTAATTAGGGTTCCTTGGTTTATCTTTGAAGTCAAAATCAAAATCATGATCAGGCATTGAATCAAAGATCTCTTCTAATTGGGCACCGATTACTTCTGGGGAGAAATTATCTATAACGAACTTTCTTCCAGTTTTGCCCATCTTGGCCCTCTTGTTGGCTTTCATTTTGAAAACTTTTGTCAACTGCTTGGCGATACTAGATGGATAAGTGCTGGCCTTTATGAATTGAGTTCCAGGCTCCCTGTATTCGGCCCAGTCAAGTGGGAAGGATCCACTCTCTAAGGTTGAAGTGTCTTCGCCGCAGCTATAGTTTGTGACGAGCGTTACAAGCTCGGTGAGCTTAGCTTCTTGGATTGGTATTTCTTGGCCGCCAGAAGTGAATGGGTGACAGTATACATCCATTAGGTTGTATATTTCATTTAGCTGATTTTCAGAAACCCCAGCTTGTACGTTTGTGGTGTTTTGGCTTTTCTTGGATCCACAATATTTACAATCAAGTTCTTGGCCTGAAAATGGTTTAACCTCGTACTGCTTGCATTTTTTACAGTAATAAGTTGTTAGTATTCTTGAATTTTCTATACCCTTTTCTTTTATCAATCTGACGATATCCCAACCCTCTCCCCAGTGTGTGTGCAGCAATAGCTTGGCGTTTGAGTCAGGATTATCCTTGAGAAATAATGAGAAGCCGTCCATTAAGTTTGGGACGCTCTTTCTCAGTTGGTTCCTGAATACAAAACCAATCACAAAACAATTCGAGTCTATTAGGAATTTCTTCCTTAAATTTACTTTGTGCTCGTCGGCGATCTTAAAAAAGCTTTCCGTCTTAACTACTCCTCTCAGGGTTTTAACATGTTCATGCCCCAATTTATTTAACTCTCTCTCAGCAAAGCTCGCCCAGACGTAGAAGTTTTTAACAAATGGAGCCGCCTCCAGGGCTAAGGGCAATATAGGTTCAGAGTCTAAGGTGGTCCATATTATAGAATTTATCTTGTCCCACCATTTCCTCTTCCAGTACCCATTAAATCCCCAGATGTCTTCGGCGCCTATATATATATCAGGCTTGAATTCTTTAATTAAGTCGTCTATTGTTTCGCCGCCATAACTAGCAGTTCTTGCGGTATTCGGATCTTTCTGTAATTGTTGCAGCTTTCTTTGGTCGTCTGGCAGAGTGCCAACACATTTCCATGGCATCTTAGATAAAGCTGGGTGAGACTTTGGCATCCCATTGCAAGCCTCTATGATTTCATATTTTCCAGTAGAATAAAGGTAGGATAATACGTTCTTGCAATTCTTACCGAAGCCAGTAAATGCTTTACTGTGATTGCTATGAAATAAGATCTTCTTCATTAAATCGGGCAATCTTCTTCAGTGTTGGAATATTTAGATTTAGAAAACGATTCAATGTTTTTCTCTATACGAAAATTGTATATTCTGGTCAGGATAGTTTCTAGGAATCTAGATAAACATTCTGCCTCCCCAGCTTCTAGTGAGCATTTAAATGTATTGCTTCCGTTTTTTATAATTGTTAATCCGAAGTTTGGTAATATTTGAATTTCTTCTTTGTAGCTTTTTGTTTTTGCGTCAAACTTAGAAACTTTAGATTCTTTATCCCATGGAGTAAATTTTATAGTAGTTTTTTTGCCTTCGAATTGATGGAAGGTATCGTATGCAAATCTATTCTTTACTGCGTTGATTATTGAGCCGCACTCAAACTCATTGAATTTCAGGGTAATGTTTTTCTCTGGGTCTTCTTTGTTCTTGATGAAGGTTCCTCGCCTAGCTTTCTCATCCCAGCTGTGTTGCATTATGGCCGACACGAACAAGATGGGTTCGCCGCTGTTCTTGTCGTGACCCATTGAAAAACTGAAACCGAATCCAGAGTTGTATTTATTTGGTTTGTATAATTGTAAGCTCATAATTAATCGAAGTCTATTTTAACGTTTTTACTTTCATATGTGTTACCTTTGTCCATATGATGTTTTGTTCCATTTCTCTCTTTAGAGTAATTTTCAAAGTATTTTTTCTTTAGTGGGTCTACGCCGTCATTCTTTTCGGCGCGCATAGATGAAAGTTCGGCGCTCTTATCTAACATATCACCAACACTACCCTTCATGTTTGCAGTAGAGTTTACAAAACTTGCATTGTCCCATGGGTCAATCGACCCCTCTGTATTCAATTGGGAAGACGTGAAGATTCTCCTCCACTCTAATCCTTTTTCGTCTACATATTTCTTCTCATCATTCATGTGGAAGAACACCTCTGTTTCCTCTTGGGTCTCAGGGTTTTGAAAGATATACATTGGCATAGTGTTAGATTATACCAAATATTTATTACATTGTCAACTATTTTTTATCTAATTTATTACAGCTTAATTGTATTAAATCCAATAGAGAATCAAATAACCAACAACAAGCACTAGAGCATAAGGGAAATAACAAATATAAAATATTACTTTCTTTAAAATTATACATTAATAAACCAATAAAGAAACCACACCAAAAGCCTAAACATAAACTACAATTAAATAATTCTTTTAATAAATTAGAATGTTTAAAAATAAAATCCCTCAGACGGCCTAATATGGACCCATACCTAAGGATCCACATTAAGCCGACACAGGAGATCAATTCAATTACCATTGAGAGACTCTAGCGCTTCCTTGATAACTAGAAGCTGCTCTTGAGTCAAAGATACTTCCCCACCAAAATCATCAGTGAGCGTGTAATGGTCTGTTTTTTCTTTAGATTTTTTTAATACCGGACATCTTCCTTTGCCACAGCAGAGGAGAACACCTTCGCCTTGTTTCTTAATGTTCATTTGTTTATTAGGTTTAAGATTTTTTCAACTGTATTATCGTAAGTAAATACTTCTTTTATTTCAACACCTTTTTCGTTTCTTTTGTCGTATTTATCTATAGCTTTGTCTAGCGCCTTATAAAATGATTGATCGGAGAATGTATTTAAGTTGCCTTGATTAAATGGTTGACCTTTTTGAAAGAATGCTCCGTCATAAATTTCTTCCTGGCCTTCTGGCTCGACCAATATCGAGTTATCTTTGGTGGCCCAATCTTTATGCGAGGTGGCGTTCAATACGACACTCCATTTACCTAGACAAGTAGAATTGAATGCGGGTAAATTCCAACCTTCTGCCCCGCTTAGGCCGCTTAGATTAATGTCAATAGAGTTATAAAGCTCATTCATTTCAGAGTTAGTCTTCAGGTGGGGCAGGAAGTTTATGTTGCGGAACCTTTTACCATTAGTGGCTTTTGTTAAAACTTGACCCATCTGTTCAGGCTTGAAGAATGGGTTATTGATACAGCATGTTAGCTGATAATCATTATTATTGCCGTACCTGTCTGCCCAGAGTTTAATTATTCTTTCGGTGTGTTTTCTTTTTTCGAACTTGCCAACAATTCCGAAATTAATTCTTCCCTCAAGGTATGTTTTATTTGTTTCAAAGAAATCGGTATCAAACCCGATTGGTATATATTCGGGATCATCTACTCCAGATTTCTCGAAGCAATCTCTAGCGTGAGAACTACTGAATATACATTTATCTTGTATTTTGCAGATGTTTGTTTCGGTATCTGTTGGCTCGTCAGTCTCATAAAAAGTATATAAATATTGAGTTGCCCCAACTCTTGACTCTGCGCCATTTATGTGCCACATCTTTAGAGACACGGATTCTTTTGATAAGTTGGAGAATCTATTATTATAGGAACTATCTATCCAGGATTTGAAGTCTGCATTAACTTTATCGTAAGCGCTAAAATCCAAAGAACTCCCCATTGGGAAGAAGGATATGTCTACACCTTTTCCATGTAGAGACTTTAGCATGTTGTAAGTGACGTTACCGAAACTTAATGAATTTATTGGTCCACTGAAATTTATTTTCTTCATGTCTTAGAATGGCATTTCTTCTTCTTCTACTATTGATTGTATAGTAGGACTAGGTTGTGGATTTTCAATAGCAACATTAGTTGGTTCTTTCTTTCCGCTTGGCAGAAATCTAACTAGGTCAGCGCCAAGGTAAAACTTTTGCCTTGAGTTTCCATTCTTGTCTTCCCATTTGCTGACTTTTATTTTACCCTCAACGTAAACGCAAGAACCTTTAGATAGGAACTTCTTACAGTTGTCTGCCGTTTTGTTCCAGCATTCTGTGTCTAAGAAAAGGACTTCATCTTTAGAATTGTTAATGGCTAGTGAGAATGAACACTTAGTGTTGCTGCTTTCAAATGATTTAGTTTCTGGGTCTTTTGTTAGGTGACCTATTCCTATAAATTTATTTATCATAATTCGTTTTTTAGTTCTCTTTTTATTTTAGTGATTGCTTTGTCGTGGATGTTTATGCACCCCTGTATGCTAAGCTTTAGTGGCTTGCATATTTTATTCCATGGCATTACGTTGTTCCTCTGCCCTTCTATGTATCTCATTTTGAATATCTTTGAAACCCTGGTGTCAGGATCTTTATTTATTAGGTTCATGATTTTACTTAAAACTTCTAGGTCTACTTTTTTATCTTCAGGCTTATCCTCTGACCTCTTGCCGATATCAGCATAATCCATATGAACTTCCTTTGAGTTCTTATTTTTATTATATAAGTTCAAGCATAACCATCTAGTCTCGTTGCCAAGATGGGTTGAAAATTTAGTATTCCTAGAGTCATCGTATTTTAGCGCCGCTTTATAAATATAGTAATTTCTATCCTTCAGTAGGTCTACCCTGTCTGAGACTATCCCGGACGTGCTAGTAGGAGAGTAATTATTCACCATCGTTATGAATATACCACTATGACGTTGAACCAATTCGCCCAAGCTTTGCTCGGGTTCTACGCCAACCTGCAAATTGCAGACTAGCTCATTATCGGATAAGGAGTTTATTTCCATTTTTTATTTAGAATAAATAAGAGACTAACATATAATCATAGTAATGTCAAGCAAAAAGAAAGAAGAAAATCTCGCGCGCTTGGTCTTCGTAAGATATGAGGTCTCCGTAAGATTACTGATTGATTAGACTAACGTTAGACAAATAAGATTAACATGAGAATAGCTTCAATAGCTAAAGCTTTTGAAGCATTATAACATAAATTAAGAAAATGTCAAGTAAAAAAATTAGAAAAGTTTCATTCTGTATATCCACGAATGGTAGTAAGGTAGGAAAAACCAATATGCTGGTAGCATCTATATTTGGTATGCTCAATGTTGACGGGGTAGGTTTGGATATAACTATAACTGGTTGCGTTAATGAATTTAAAAATTTAGATAACGTTAAGCTTATAGACGCCTGTGATTACGCTAGGTCCGGAATGCTTTCGGGGCTTAGGTTTATTGCTGCAGAAAATATAGATACAGACATTATTGTTTTTGTTGACGATGATTTTCTATTCCCCGAGTCTTGGCTTATTAATTTGTTGGATTTTAGCCGCAAGGAATCGTGGAGCATACTTGGTAATAGGATTTTACTACCAAACGGAGATAGGTTTTGGGACAGGGCTTCATTTTCTCCACACAGGATGATTAGTTATGATTCTATAGGTGATGAAAATATATACCAGACTGGCGGATTCTGGGTTGTAAACAGCTCGGCCTATGAGAAATGCAAATGGAATCCAGATATACCAATTAATGCAACCACCAAGGGTTTCAAACATAATGAAGATGTAGAAATGAGCTTAAGAGCCAAAAGATTAGGGCTCAATATATCTTTTGATAAGAATAATCTGGTCTGGCATAACGATAAATCATATCGCCAGTCAGGAGATATCATATTAAAAATACCCGAAGGCTCGGCAAGTATATACGCAACATCTAAAGAATTTTTAAATTCATACGATAGCTTAAAAGCAAAGCCCAAGCAGATAAATGAGCAACAGTAAGTCAATTATAGTTATGGGTAACGGCCCATCCTTAAGAGATGTAGACTTCTCGAACCTTAAAGGTTTTGACACTTTTGGTCTGAATGCTGCGTATCGAATGTACAAAAAGATCAACTGGTGGCCAACATATCATGGCTGCTTTGATTATATTGTCTGTGAGGATCACAGGAAAGAATATCAATGTTTAATAGATGATCCATCTAATAATATTAAAAACTTCTTCTACATTAAAGAATTTATTGAATCACCAAGGTTCCAAAGAATTAGATTAAGTGGAGGTTTTAGCCCATCTAGCCCTTTGTGTAGGTCAATTTTAGATTTCGCAAACTTTCATGATAGAGGAAACTCTGGAGCTAATGCCTGCCAAGTTTCTATTTGTTTGGGTTATAAGAAGATTATATTGCTTGGAGTAGATTGTAATTATACAGAAATCATTGAAGGCGCAAAAATATACAACGACAAAGGAGTTAATAGATTAACTATCTCAAAAAAAATAGAACACAACCCAAACTATTGGTTTGACGACTACCAGCAGCCCGGAGACAAGTATAATATACCCGCTAAAAACATATCGCAGAAACCCGGGTGGGAAGGACTGGCCGCTCTATGTAAAAATACAGATATCGATATAGTTAACTGTAGTAAAATTAGTGAATTAGATTGCTTTAGAAAATCAACAATAGGGAAAGAACTTAAACTTGAAGATTTTAATTAAATCAACTAAAAATTTAACCAACTACTATGTTCATGCTTATGAAACATGGAAGAAGGCGTTATCTCTTTTTGCTGATGTTCGCTACTACGGCGAAGGTTACGACAATTTTCTAGGGTGGGATGTTTCGGACGAAGATGTTTACAATAAATTAGACTTCACCCCAGACGTAGAGCTTTGGTGCGGTGGGCCCGGCAACAAAAAGCCTCAATATATTTCTAATGATTTCATTCTTAAAAACCCAAATAAAAAAATACCTAAGTTTATACTCCTATGCGACTATTGGGAAATTATCAGGGACAGCAATGTAAACTCCTGGAATCGCAGGGAACTAGAACTTTCAGGCATGGGTATAGTGGGTTATTTTTCATTTTATCCGCAATCTTACAATTGGATGACTAAAACCTGCAACACTATATTCAGTAAACATTTTGAATTCCCATATGTTTATGACGAAAGATTCTCAACACAATACCAGGACAAGAAATGGGACATCAATAATCAAGGATGTGCCGACCTCAATTATCCATTCCGGCATTTCGTAAGGCAAGAAATTAAAAGAAGCGGATTTAATTTATTCGCCACAGATGCAAATAATCACCAATATAAAATGTTAAACAAAGTCCAAGATCCACTAGAATTATTTTTTTACGGCGGAGACCCTGTTACCAACTTCTCAAGACTAATGAATTCTTGCTGGATAACAATAACCGACGGCTTCTCTCTACACTCTCCGTGTAAAGAAAAATGGCAACTAGAAAATTCTGATCTATTTTTAGCTAAATATCCTCAGGCCTTATCTTCTAGCAGTGTGTTGTTTTGCCCTAAAATAAAAAGTTCTCACATTGATGAGCTAATTGATGACTACCATTACGTCTCCATTGACCGAAATAATTTCCTAGAAAAAATAGAATACTATTTATTAAACAAAGATAAACTTAAAATAATATCCAAAAACGCCAACGAATGGGCCAAAGAAAATTGCTCTGCCAGCATCGTAGGCAAAAGAATCTTAAACCAAATTAAAGAAAGTATATCATGAAATGGGAAGTTTTTAAACACTACAAGACAGATAATTTTATTGAAACTGGAACCTATCTAGGGGAAGCAATAAAACATGCACTTAAATATGGATTCAAGAATATAAGATCCGTTGAGATAGTTAAAGATTTATACTTAATTAACAAGAAGTTTTTTAAGGATTACGAAAACATAAAACTTTACAATGGTGATTCTGGTTACCTCTTATGGAAAATGATAGAAGACATAAGCGGCCAAATGACCTTCTGGCTTGATGGTCATTTTCATCCAGCCGGAAAAAATAGAATCGACAATACAAAAAATATTAGTTGGGGTAAAAGTAATGAAGAAGAACTGTGGACGCCACTCAAAAGAGAGCTTAAAGCAATCAAGAAGCACCCCATAAAAAATCACATTATAATAATAGACGACATAAGGGAATTCCCATCAAAAGAATACGGTAGCCTTTCCTGTGAAGATTTAGAAAAAATGTTATTGGAAATCAATAAAGATTATCAATTCACATACCATAAGGGCGTAACAACAAAAGACATACTGGTCGCACATATAAATTGATAGTATACATCCCAATTAAAAAAAACTCCCAGCGAGTCCCTGGTAAAAACTTCAGGGAGTTCCAGGGTAAACCCTTATGGGAAAATACAGTAGATAAACTTAAAGGATTCAATGTGTTTATAGATACTGATTCGGATTTAATATTTGATACCTGCGAGTCCATAAAATGGGTTACATGCTTCCATAGAAGAAGGCACCTAATCGGAGACGAGGTTTCGGTGGTGGATTTATTGAAAAATTTTATAGATCAATTTTCAGTCCAGGAACCTATATGCCAAATACACGTAACCTCACCTTTCTTAAACGCTGACCACATAAAGTTCTCATTCGACAAAATCAAAAACGAAGGCCATGATTCTGTTTTCTCTGCAGATGCAATTCAAAATAGATTTTGGCGCAAAGAGTCTTATGGGTACTGCCCAATTAATCACAACCCAATGAAACTGGAACAAACCCAGGATCTCCCAGTATATTACATGGAGAACTCCTATTTATATACATTTCTACCAAGAGTACTTGAATATAATAACAGAATTGGTTATAATCCCTACATAATGGAAATAGGATTCCCTTACAACTTAGATGTAGATACTGAAGAAGACTGGAAATTAGTAAACGTAATATAGATTAAATCATGCACGGACACACTTTGATTCTGGATTTTTTAAATTCAGATAAACATATCAAAAACAAAACATTAATCGAGATAGGCTCTACTCGGGAAATTTCCAGCACCCAAGATAGTTCTAAATATTTTCATGAATCATCCAACCAAAAAGGTTTTAACTTTATAACCGTAGACATGGATCCAGAAAATACAAAAAACCTTAAAAAAAGATTCCCAGGAATAAGCGCAATAACCCAAAAAGGAGAAGAATTCTTAAATCAATATTCAGGCATCATAGATTTTCTATATATAGACGCCTTCGATTTTAATCATGGCCTTCATAGCGAAAAGAAAATCGACTCATACAAAAAAAATCTAGGCACCACAATCAATGATTCTGATTGTCACAAAATGCACCTGGATTGCGCCAGAAATTGCATGGATAAAATTTCAGAAAAAGGAATCATTGTAATCGATGATTGCTTTGGACAAAATTTTGAAAAAGGCAAAGGTGTTACCGCTATACCTTTTCTATTAAACAATGGATTCTCCCTGCTCAAAAGAAACAATCAAGCTATAGCTCTACAAAAAACATAAATGAAATTATTCTGGCAGCAAATCCCATCACCATTAATAACTGAAATATTCTGTTCGTCTTCTTTTGACGGAGTGGTCTTAGACCTTGAGCACGGGCATTTCAATAATGAAACTTTATACTCATGCATACAAGTAGGCACACTATTGAATAAAAAAGTATTCGCACGATTTTCTCATTTGGATATACAGTCGATGAGAATGTGCCTGGACGCCGGCGTCTCAGGTGTTATTTTATCTACAGTTGAAACCTTTGAGCAGGCTAAGGAATTTTACGATTTTTGCATTTATCCGTTCAAGAATCAAGTTAAAAAACTTAGTCAAGACGCTCGAGGAGTAGTCAGAAATTTATCAGTTACAGAGACTAGAGGCAAAAGAGGCCAAGGTCTGGTTCGAGAAAACCTATGGGGAATGAAACCTCTAGAATTAAGGAGGCCTATAATAATACCACAGATAGAAACCGTAAAAGGTGTTGAAAATATAGATCACATATCAAGCATAGATTTCGATTACTACCTCGTTGGGCCCTATGATTTATCTGCAAGCTTAGGTAGTGTTGGCGACTTTAACAACCCAGATTTTAAAAATTGCCTAGAAAAATTAAAAAATATTATTGGAAAAAGCCTAGGCTTACACATACCATGTGATATTAAAAACAAAATTAAAGATTATGGTGATTACTCCTTCCTTGCGCTTGGTATGGATACAACATTTATAATTGAAAAAATAGAAGAAACCTTATCGATATGAAAAAAATAATTATAACAGGAGTCACCGGTCAAGACGGAAGTCACATGGTCGACTATTTATTAAAGAACACTGATCATAAAATTTATGGCTCGGTACGCAGGTTGAGCGTTAAAAACCACGAGAATATCCTGCACCTAGAAGGCAACCCTAGATTCGAGTTAATCAACATGGACTTAAATGATGCGCACAGTATTCGGGACGTAATACTAGATATTAAGCCAGATTATTTTATTAATTTTGCAGCTCAATCTTTTGTGGCTGGAAGCTGGGATTATCCAATCCAGACATGGGATACTGACGCTGACGCGGTTCTACATATCATGGAATCGATAAGAAGATTTGCTCCGGAATGTAGATTTTATAATGCTGGATCATCTGAAGAATTCGGAGATGTGGTGTGCGTTCCTCAAGATGAGAATCACCCACTGAGACCACAATCTCCCTATGGTGCTGCTAAGTGCGCAGCTAGGCATATTGTCAGGGTCTACAGGGAGTCCTACAATTTATATGCAGTACAGGGTTGGCTATTTAATCATGAAGGTACTCGGCGAGGTCTTGATTTTGTAACCAGAAAAATTAGCCACAGTATAGCGAAAATTAAAATTGCCTTAGAAGATGGAAAAGATATACCTATTCTTCAATTAGGAAACCTTGATGCTAAGAGAGACTGGAGTGATGCCGAAGATTTCATGTCTGGCGTATGGATCATGCTGAATCAAGACAAGCCTAAGAATTACGTATTGGGTAGCGGGGAAATGCACACCGTAAGAGAATTCCTAACCAAGACTTTAGAGTTCGCAGAAATAGATTTCTACTCTGAGGGTCAAGATGATAATGAAAAATTTTACACAAAAAAAGGCAAATTATTCTTTGAGGTTAGTCCCAAATACTATAGGCCAGCTGAAGTCCACAAGCTTTGCGGAGACTGCTCTCTTGCTGAAAAGGAACTTGGTTGGGTCAGGAAGGTAGACTTTTTTGGGCTCGTTTCTAAGATGTACCATAACGATTATTCGTTATTATCTAAGTGAAGCAAGAAAAAATATTCATAGCTGGCCATCGAGGAATGGTCGGCTCTTCTATACTTGAGAAGCTTGAGTCCCTAAACTATTCTAATATCATAACTAGGACTAGGCAGGAAATGAACCTCATAAACAAACATAAGGTCATGGACTTCTTTAGTGATGAAAAAATTGACACGGTAATTCTTTGTGCAGCTAAAGTTGGTGGAATTCTAGCCAACAATACATACAGAGCAGACTTCCTTTATGATAATTTACAAATTTCATCAACAATAATAAAGGCTGCGCAAAAATTTGGAGTCAAGAAGTTAATCAACTTAGGTTCTTCATGCATATATCCAAAGCATGCAGACATACCAATCAAGGAAGAATACTTACTTACCGGCCCGCTTGAACATACTAACGAGCCTTACGCTATAGCTAAAATAGCCGCGCTCAAAATGTGCGAAAGCTTTTACGATCAATATGGTTGCAACTTTTACTCGGTAATGCCGTGCAACCTATATGGCCCTAGGGATAATTTTGATCTTAAGAGTTCGCACGTCTTACCTGCCTTAATAAACAAAATACATTGCGCAAAAGAAAAAGGTGACAGATCAATAGAAGTATGGGGGTCTGGAAAACCTATGCGTGAATTTTTATATGTAGAAGATCTGGCCGATGGAGTTATTCATTGCATGGAAAACATAAATGCAAAAGACATATATAGCGACGGCATTTCTCATATAAATTGTGGCTCAGAGTATGAAGTTAGTATATTAGAATTAGTGCATTTAATTAAAGACGCAGTTGGTTATGACGGAAAAATAGTATTTGACAGCTCCAAGCCAGACGGAACTTTTAGAAAAAAAATGGATAACACAAGAATCAACTCAAAAGGGTTCTCGCCGAAAGTCGCACTAAAGGACGGGATAGTTAAAACATACAAATGGTATCTTAAAAATTTAAATATTGACTGTGATCAAGTGTAACACTAATTATGTCAAAGAAAAAATGTTTAGTTACAGGTGGCGCCGGGTTTATTGGCGGTCATCTTGTTGAAAGATTACTTAAAGCCGGACACGATGTCGTCGTAGTTGATGATGAATCCTCCACTGCAAATTCTAATTTTACATGGAGAGATGATTGCGAAAACCACAAAGTAGATATTTGCGATTTCGAGAAACTCAATCCACTCTTCAAGGGTGTTGACTTAGTTTTTCATTTAGCCGCCAGGTCCAGGATACAAATTTGCGTACAGGATCCAGCTGATGCTGTCAAGAACAACTCACTAGGAACTTGCAACGTTCTTCAGGCCGCGCGATTAAATAACTGCAAAAAAGTAATGTTCGCAGGGACATCCTCTTGCTATGGGCTTAAAAACCCAATTCCCTTAAAGGAGGATATGCCGAATGATTGCTTGAACCCATATTCTGTAAGCAAGTCTAATTGTGAAGAGCTTTGCAAAATGTATACAAAACTTTTTGGCCTAGAAACTGTTCTATTTAGATTCTTTAACGTCTACGGGGAGCGTCAGCCTTTAGCTGGAGATTACGCGCCAGTTGTCGGCTTATTCTTTAGGCAAAAAGAATCAGGCGAAGCAATGACTGTTGTTGGAGATGGCCTTCAAACCAGAGACTACACTCACGTTAAAGACATAGTCGAGGCAATGTTTCTTGCTGGAGAGTCGGATGATAAGAAAATCGTAGGAGAGCTTTTTAATCTCGGAACTGGCACAAATCATTCAGTCTTAGATTTGGTTAAATTAACTGGAGGTGAACACGTTCATATCCCAGCAAGACCAGGAGAGTCAAGAGAAACTCTTGCGGACAACACTAAGGCTAAAACTATGCTTGGATGGAACCCATCCCGCAAAATAGAAGATTGGATTGAAAAGAACAGACCAAATTAAAATCGGAGTCATAGGGAATGGCTTCGTTGGTTCCGCAGTTGCCAACGGATTTTCGTCCGAGGAAGTAAAGGTATATGATAAAAATCCAGACTCGTCAACTCACCCACTTAGAGATGTAATACTTCAGGATTTTGTTTTCATATGCGTCCCAACGCCAATGAGGGATGTTATGGGAGATGACTGCAATCTATCAATTATAGAGTCCTGCTTTAGCGAAATTAAATCCATCGGATCGAACGCCACCTTCATAATAAAATCAACGGTTCCAATTGGGACAACCGAAAGCCTACAGGAAGCGCATCCGGAATTACATATCATCCATTCCCCAGAATTTCTTACCGCTAAATTCGCAAAAGAAGATTTCATTAATGCAGATAGGCACATAATAGGCTATACCAAATACCAGCACGTCGCACAGGAAGCTGCCAGCTTATTTAAATACAATTTTCCTGATGTGCCATGCCTTATAATGAAAAGCGTTGAGTCTGAATCTGTAAAGTATATCGCTAATTGTTTCTTTGCTACCAAGGTTAGTTTTTTCAATGAGATACACTTGCTGATTGATAAACTTGGATTAGATTGGAACTCTATTATTAATGGAGTTATTAGTGACAAAAGAATAGGTGAGTCCCACTATCAAGTTCCCGGTCACGACGGAGACAAAGGTTTTGGTGGCACATGCTTCCCAAAAGACATTAATGCATTAATATCCACCTTTGAGAAAAATGGGCTAGATGCGAAACTTTTAAAATCAGCATGGTCAGTTAATCTAGACGTAAGGAGAGACCTGGACTGGGCAAACTCAACTTCTGCCGTAGACAATAGCGATTCATAAATTTAACAATAAGCACACTAGGGATTCTGTCTATCATCTTGTTTGTTCAAGATTCTCATATTCATCCTTGGTTCTCTTATTGTTAATAAATTATTTTCGTTTTTACTTGATCTACACGTTTTTTTATGTTAGTATGCTTTCTTTAACAAAACTTACATTTTTTATAAAACAACACAACCCCTTAGTGTAAAAACAATTTCATGAATATTAAAGTTAAGAAAAGAAACGGCCGCCTAGAAGAATTTGAAGTAGATAAAATAAACGCAAGCGCATTAAGAGCGTGCAGTGACATAGACAACGTTTCTCCAAGCGAAATAGTTCTAGATGCCCAACTACAGTTATTCGACAAAATAACTACTATCGAAATAGACAAAGCTTTAGTTTTATCTGCTAGGGAAAAAATAGAAAAAGAGCCAAACTACTCTTACGCTGCTGCAGGGTTACTATTAAACTGCTTATACAAAGAAGTATTCAAAGAAGGAGTCGACTCAGAAGCTTTTGAATTGCAGTACAGAAAAAGCTTCATACAGAACATTAAAAAATTAGTAAAGCAAGAGATGCTGGACGAAAGATTACTTGGCTTTGATTTTACCAAACTCTCAGAGGCGCTAAAGATAGACAGAGACAAGAAGTTTAAATACCTAGGCATCCAGATATTATTTGATCGTTACTTTATAAGGAGTGACAAGAAAATAATGGAAACTCCTCAAGCTTTTTGGATGAGAGTTGCAATGGGTCTAGCCATTAACGAAGAAAATAAAAACGAAAAAGCAATAGAGTTCTACAATCTGTTTAGTCAATTTTTATACACAGCTTCTACACCCACACTATTCAACAGCGGCACAACCCACTCACAACTTAGCTCTTGTTACCTCAATACTTTTGATGATAGTATTGATGGGATATTTGATGGAGCTTGGCAGGAAGCTAGGAAATCTAAGTTTGCGGGTGGTTTAGGTTTTGACGTAACTCCATTTAGGTCTTCGGGCTCCCACATTAAGGGAACAAATGGAACTTCCGGAGGTTTAATTCCATGGTTGAAAATTTACAACGACTTGCTGGTTGCCGTAAACCAAGGCGGAAAGCGTCCAGGAGCAGGGTGTGCATACCTAGAGCCTTGGCATTTAGATTTTGAAGATTTCTTAAACTTAAGAAGAAACACTGGCGACGACAGGCTTAGATGCCACGATATGAATACCGCCTCATGGATTCCAGATATCTTCATGAGAAAAGTTGAAGCTAATGAAGATTGGTACTTCTTTGACCCGAACGAAAAGCTTATTGATACCGACGCAAGTCTGCACGATTCATTTGGTGAAGATTTTGACAATAGGTATAACGCAATGTGCCAATCAGCAGAAGACGGAAATGTTAAAAACTTTAGAAAAACCCCCGCAAAAGAGTTGTGGAAAAAAATGCTCAAGGTATTGTTCGAGACATCGCATCCTTGGTGCACCTTCAAAGATCCGTGCAATATAAGATATACCAACCAGCACGAAGGAGTTGTCCATAGCAGCAATCTATGCACAGAAATAACGCTCCACACTAAAGCCTCCAAGTATAAATCTGGCGAGAAGACTGAAATTGGTGAGACCGCTGTATGTAACTTAGGATCAATAAATCTACTAAACCATGTAGAGGAGAAGTCCACGCACGGTAAGTCTGGTTATTTTATTAATTACGATAAACTAAAATCAACAATACACACTGCCGTAAGAATGCTTGATAACGTTATCGACATTAACTTTTACCCAACCAAAGAGGCTGCCAACTCAAATCTGAAGAATCGCCCCATAGGTTTAGGCATGATGGCTATACATGACGTGCTTCATAAATTAAATATTAATATTGATAGCGATGAATCTATTAAATTCAACGACAAATTGTTCGAGTTTTATTCCTGCCAATCTATATATGCTAGTTCTATACTAGCCAAGGAAAGAGGATCCTATGAAACTTATGAAGGCTCATTATGGAGTCAAAATATTTTCCCAATTGATTCCTACAACAACCTAATGTCCTACAAGGGTCAGTCGCCATCTGGCAATGGTGAAACCATGAAAGACGAGTGGGAAACATCAAGACGACATGTTTCTGAATTCGGCATGAGAAACTCTAATGTTATGGCTATTGCGCCAACTGCAACCATAGGTTACATCAACGGAGTAGAGCAGAGTATTGAGCCTAACTTTTCCGTACTCTTTGTTTATGAAAATAAAAGCGGCAACTTCTTTATTACTAACCAGCATTTTATTGATGACATGAAAAGCGAAGGCTTATGGAGCCTCGAGGTGGCAAAGCTAGTCAAGGATGTCGACGGAGATCTTTCTTTACTTGATGGCGATATCCCACAGTGGATAAAGGAAAAATACAAAACCGCCTTTGACAGGAATATGTTTAAATTAATAGAGTGCAATGCGTCTAGGCAAAAATGGCTAGACCAAGCTATCAGCTTTAATTTGTATAATAACTCAACATCCTTAAAATATTTAAACGACATTTATATGGAATGCTGGAAGTCAGGGTTGAAGACAACTTATTATTTAAGGAATAGGGCGGCCAGCAAGGTAGAGAAGTCAACTTCTGAAGAGCCTAATTCTTCTAGCTCCCAAACTGCCTGCAGCATTGAGGCAATGAAAAACGGCGGGGAATGTGAAAGCTGCCAATAGAAGAGCCTCTGGGGTTGCAGTGCTTTTTGAAAATTCAGTACTCCTAGCCAAAAGATCAGATAAATGCCACATAACAGGGAACAAATATCCATACGGAGGTTATTGGTCCGTGTTTGGGGGTTCGATAGACGAAGGAGAAACTCCAATTGAATGCGCCGGAAGAGAATTGCTAGAAGAATCCAAAATATTTGTAGACTTTAAGTTTATTGAGTTTATTGACATAATAAGTGATGAGTTTTGTGATTTTTACTTTCACATATATAGGTCTGACAAGATGCTCTTCCCACAGCTGTGCGAAGAGCATAGTGAGTTCGGTTGGTTTAAAATTGATGAGCTAGTCAACTTTCAAGACTTAATAGATCCGAATATAGTTCAGCTGCTAGATAGTATATAATTGCACTTTAATGTGTATTTATATACATGAGAAAAAAACTAATACAATCGATAGCGTCCTTACTACTAGACAATCCAGTATCTAAATACGTCAAAAAGAATAAATTTTCAGAAAAAAAATTAAATGTTTCTGAGCATCCTGCTGATGAAAGAGATTGGGTTCACGTCTCTCAGTATTTAAAATCTGAAAGTATTAGTGGTAAGGAATTCTCTAGAAGATCACTATGCGTGAGTGTCGCTAATCAAGGCTCAATAGGTTCATGCGTGGGCCACAGCGGAAGGGTTGTACTTGGTTCGGCTAATGCATTCAAGGCCGAAGAACCAAGTCCTATGTGGATATACAAGACTGCCAAAAAATATGACCCATGGGCAGGTGAAGATTACTCGGGAACATCAATCAGGGGAGCTGCGAACGCATTGATAAACGAAGGTTGCTGTTTTGAAAGCTTTTGGCCATATATAGATAGGGAATCCAGCAACCCTAAAGAAGGAGCAAAAGAAGACGCTAGACTCAAGAAGATTAGCTCCTACCACGTTATACCCTGCTCTGAAACAGAAGAGATCAAAAGGATGGTAATTGACCGGCCACTTTGGTATGCATTCAAGGTCAGGGATTACTTTTTCTCTATTGGCTATGACGGCATTGTTGATACAGAAAAATACTTAGCATCAGAGGTTGCGGGCGGCCACGCAGTATGTCTTATTGGTTGGAAGTATATAAACGACAAGCTTTACTGGGAATTCCAAAACAGTTGGGGTTTGTTTTTTGGAAACTCTGGCTACTTTTTTATGGAGGACTCCTTATTTAGGTCTTCCATTATGAACTCTATTGGGCCCTATTATGTAGAGCTTTCTGATGGGTTCATTAATCCAAAACCAATTGACCCTGACCCAGAACCTGTCGAACCAGAGCCTGTAGAACCAGAACCAGAACCTGTCGAGCCCGAACCAGAACCTGTCGAGCCCGAACCAGAGCCTGTCGAACCAGAACCAGAACCTGTCGAACCCGAACCAGAACCTGTCGAACCCGAACCAGAGCCTGTCGAACCCGAACCAGAGCCTGTCGAACCCGAACCAGAGCCTGTCGAACCAGAACCCAAGAAAAGCAAAAACATACCATTGATAATTTGCGCAATAGTTGTGATTCTAGCATTAATTATATTCTCCAACTCCTCTGACCCCGAAGCATTACCAATGAACTGGGATGAAAAATTAGAAAAAGAGTTTAAAGAGAAAGGCATAGATAGAGACTCATACTTGCGCGATTTTAAGAAAAAACAGCAAGCAGAGTAATGAATCTGATCATAGACTCAACCCTATCCGAACCTCCCAGCGAGATATCCTGCTTCAGGGACGTAACTATGTATAGTAAAGTGTTTCATTTTGAAAACGTACTACTTTCCTGCAAGATGGGCACAAGATCTATGTACTGGAACTGGTTAAAGAATAACGGCGCTCATGATTTCATCTCTTATGTTCTCCACGAGGGAGAGTTGGAATCTGGCGCATTAATGCATCCAGAAAAAGGAGATATAGTTGTAGATAGAATAAACGCGCTCAACTTAAACTACATAATAACCAGGCTCAAAAGAATATCAGAAAATCTATAAATGAAAAAATATATATTAATTTTAATCATCCCCTTCTTGCTTAATTGCTCCACATTTAAAAAAGGTAAAAACACCAATAACTCGACAAGTATACAGCAAGTTATACCAAGTATTAATGATTTCAATAAAGCCGACACAAACAAAGACAATGTAATAGATAAAAATGAATCAATTAAATTTTTTAATAAAAACAATTCAATAGACTACAATACTCCTTTTGCAGTTTTCTCTATGCTGTCAACCATTGTTATGGTTATTTGTTTTTGGCCGATAGTTTATTCTTATTTAACGTCGTTAATTAAAAGATTCAAGAATCGTTCTTGATTTTTTACTTGACCTTTCTTGTTTTTTGTTGTATAGTTATGTGATCTAATTATTAATCGCATTCGTTATACTATACATGAAAGATAAAACAGGAGAACTTTTAACAGACAACATCGCCGGAGTAAACAGAATTTTACCCCACAAACATAAATACGCATGGGACCTATTCCTTAAGAGTTGTGCGAACAACTGGATGCCCACTGAAATATCTATGCAAAATGATATAGCGCAATGGAAGAACAATGAAATTACAGAAGATGAGAAATTACTTGTTAAACGATGTCTTGGATTTTTTGCTGGAAGTGAGTCTCTGGTTGGCAATAATTTGCTTTTGTCCGCTTTTCGTTATATTACAGACGCTGAGTGTCGCCAGTATATATTGCGTCAAGCTTTTGAAGAAAGTCTTCACAACCTAACTGTTGTATACATATGCGATAGTCTTGATTTAGAAATTGATGAGGTTTATGCGGCCTATCAAAATGTTCCAAGCATTAAAGCTAAGGATGACTTCTTAATGCAGATTACTGATGATATTAGTTCTAATGACTTTAACTCAACTAGCATTGAGGGCAAGCAAGCCATACTAAGAAACTTCTTAACCTATTGGATTATATGCGAAGGTACTTTTTTCTTTAGCGGCTTTGCTATGCTTCTTGCGCTTGGTCGTCAAAATAAATTACAGGGCGTTTCTGATCAGATTAAATATACTTTGAGGGACGAAAGTTCTCACATTGCATTTGGAACTTATCTCATCAATACTTTAATTGATCAAAACCCCTCTATTTGGACTAAAGAAATTCAAGAGGAATTCATTGAACACATTAAAAAAGCAGTTGACCTTGAAATTGCTTACGCAAAAGATGTTCTTCCCACTGGAATACTTGGGTTGAATGCAGACATGTTCGTAGACTATATGCATTATATCGGCAATAGACGCTTAGAGGCCATAGGATTAGATTACAGGTTCCCTAGTGATAAGAACCCATTCCCTTGGCTAGGAGAGGTTGTTGACGTGCAGGCGATGGGTAATTTCTTCGAAAGAAGAGTTCGCGAGTATCAACAAAGCGGCTCTTTAGAAGACGACTTTTAAATTCTAAAAAGCGTCTTAGGGATTCACCCTATCATCTTGTTTGATCAAGATTCTGATATTCATCTTTAAGGCGTTTAATTCTTACGTGTAATATATATTATGGCAAAAGTTCCATTATACACACTAAGCAATACTAGCGGCGAAAGCGGAATCTTCCAGAACCTAGACAGTGATGTGTCTGACCTGGGTCAGGTTTCCGCATCATCTATTTCTAGCTCAAGCATTTCCTCAAGTTCTGCCAGCTTGGGGTATTTAATTCTTGACTATGATAATATTCCTACCGTTGATCCCTTAATCAAGGGGGCCGTATGGAGAGATGGCTCTGATTTCTTAAAAATTAGTAGTGGGTAAATATCAATATTATTTTATAATATTGTATATTGGACGATTATAAATCAAAACTACTAAGAAAGCTAAAGGCTAAATGCTCTGAACTCAATAACGAGTTATCGGAAGTTAACTCTATATACGAAGAGTCAGTTCCCATATTTTGTTCTGAGGTTTGTGATTATTGCAGTAGAAACGACCTACAAAACCCACTAGAAAAACTCAAAGAAGATAAAGAAAAGAAGGGTGAGCCTGAAGTTGCTCCCGAGTTTAAATCCTTATACAGAAAGATAGCAATCGAAACTCACCCAGATAAAGTCGCCAATAATGATAAAAAACTAGACGCATACCAAGAAGCAACAGAGGCAAAAAAAGAAAACAAGATAGACAAACTAGTCTCAATAGCTAAAGATTTAAAAATAGACTTGAATAAAATGAAGTTCTCAGACATTAAACATATAGAAGAGAGCATAATCAAAACTGAAAAGACTATATCTGACATCAGGAATAGTTACGTATGGCTGTGGGCCTTCTCTTCTAAAAAAGAAAGGGGAGATATTATAGTAAAATTTATACTCAATAATGTGTAATCTAACTAACGATGCTCTGTATGATTTTAACTATTTTTTATTTTTCTCTAGTTCTTTCGGATTTTAAATTAATTAATAATTCATAATTTACTGTGCTTAACTTACTTTATGGATCACAATGGCCTTATTAATTATAAAAAAAACCGCCAAATTAATAGTCAAAAAACTATCAAAAATGGTAGTTAATCGGGTCGTTGACCCTCCAGCTCCATCAACTTAATGATATCTTATTTTAAAAAAAAACTAAATAAAGCCAAAACAGCATATGAAAATAAAAGCCTTCAAATATTAAAATACCTAGATAGAGAATTAAACTACGAACAATCACTTAAATACTATACTGAACAAGACAAAATAAAAAAACTAACAATGGAATACAAATCTTACAAATTTGAAAACGAAATTCATAGCCTTAGCTCTATGCCAGAAACAGCTATTGAAGAAATAATAAGAATCAATAAAAGAATTACCGAGCATACTTGGGGGGTTATTCTCGAGGCTGACAAAGTTAGTGATATTAATGTTTATATCGCGCAAATGAATAAAGTTCAAATCAATGCGAGAAAAGCTAATTTCTTTGTGGTTACCGACTCAGAAGATATTCTTTTAAAATTAAATGATGTGTTTAACTGGATGAATAAGATTTTTTACATAGTTCCAAATACATACAATCACAACATAGATAAACAATACAGAAATAGTATAAATTTTCACTGCTTAAAGCATCTTGAAAAGCACGTATCCACTCCAGAATCTGTGCACATGAACATGTTAAAAGAAATTGGAGGCATACAAGTTACAGTGCCTAATCAAAATCGCGTTTTCTGTTTTAACTCTAAAAGATTAGTCCCAGGATCATGAAAAGAATATCTTACGTATTAGTTTCTAGAAATGATAATTATAATGGTGATTCGGTTGGCCGTTGTGTTAACACAGTTAATCATGCCTGCGAAATCATTGCAAAGAATAATGTTGTTGATCAATCCGAAGTCGTACTGGTTGATTGGTGCTCTCGTAGCGGCTCTTTAAGGGAGTCTATATCTTCTAGATTAGTCCCAGAAGCTAAAGGTCTACTTAAAATAGTTACGGTCCCACCTGAGGTAGCTGACAGGCACCAGGGAGACTCTCCATTCTCAGAGGTTCACGCAATGAATGTTGGATTCAGAAACATGGAGGGTAAACATTTTGCGAGAATTGATCAAGACACTTTGATAGGTCAAAGGTTTATGGATTGGTTTTATCACGAGTATGAAGTTAAAGACTATGGTTGGAGCTGGCCAAGGGCGGCATTTTGCAGTCGCAGAAACTTAAGTGAAGATCAATCTCATCACTCTGTTTTTAGGGATTATATATACGATCAACAATTATCCAGGAAGGTTGATATTTGTCACGAGCACAATCACTATAGCCGATTAATGCCAAACGGCGAAGTTTTCCCTTTTTATGGCGGTGCAGTTGGTGTTATGATGGTTGACAGGGAATGCTACCTTGAACACAAAGGCTTTAATGAAAAGCTGGTTTACATGAATAGCATGGATACAGAGTTCCTTAATCGTATTGCGGCGAAAGAAGATATATATAATTTATGTTTATCAATAGATGCTGATTTTTATCATCAAAATCATGACAGATCCGAAGGAGCATCCAACGATACCACGCAGCCTCACGCACAACAAGAAGGGGAGCGCAAGACCAACGACCTGGATATCAGAAATAAAATGATAGATAACCCAAACCCAGACAACTGGGGCTTGCTTGACGAAGATTTAGAAATAACCATAGTATGAGTAACGTAATATATATTATCAACAACCTACCGTCTGATACGGATTTCGCAAATCCAGGCTATCAAGATGTCGCCTGGGTACCACACTGTTTAAAGTCGCTAGAAAGATACGCATCAAAGATAAACTGTGATCTTAAGATTATTTCAATGAATGACTTCCCTGCATTCAAAGAAATAGATGATTACAACTTCAGCTTCTACCAGAAGAGCACCTTCATTAAGATTTTGTTCTTGCATGAATTCATGAAGACTAGCTATGATAAGTTTGCTCTTCTTGATCTAGATATGGTTGTCAGTAAAGACGCTACAGATATTTTTGAAGCCTACAAGGAAAACGATTTTGTTATGGGATACGGATTCCACCCAGCAGTTGTACAGAAGAATGAAATTTTCCTAAAGAAATACCTAAAAAGTATACCAGAAGATGAAAATGTATACTGGCGTAATGAAAAAACCAACAGGGATATACCAAAATACAATTTAAATTTAGGATGTTACGTTATGGGGCGAGAAGTTGTACGGAAAATGACAAAGGTACTGCCTGACCAATACAGCTTTGTTGACTTCTTA
>Ga0209715_1000237_pt1 | contig 49332 bp, 50 predicted proteins | sample COGITO_mtgs_1205_2_FD_184809 | JGI IMG/M metagenome (GOLD analysis project Ga0209715, IMG submission 184809) | Pelagic marine microbial communities from North Sea - COGITO_mtgs_120503 (SPAdes) (version 2) | ecosystem: Environmental > Aquatic > Marine > Epipelagic ... | reverse complement strand
GTCCCCCTTATTAATTTGATACTGGCCCGAGCCTAACTGCGCGCATTGCGCCAAGACTTAGCGGATATTGATTTCAACACTCTCCGCCAAAGTATTTGCTATAAAGCAATAGCGATGCGCTCGGTCTTGCATCTGAGCTAAGTCCTCATCTTTCACAGCAAAGCCCGTATCAAAGCGCACCACGGGATGCAGATCAATGCGTGTGACCGACATCTGACCTTTGGGATTTTTGCCCAGATGGGCTTCTGCATAGTCATGATAGCTGGCCACCGGCCATCTGGCTTTGGCAGCCAATGCGAGAAAGGTCATCATGTGACAACTGGACAGGGCAGAGGCCAAAGCTTGCTCGGGATTGGTATGCGCCGGATCACCGCCCCAATCTGGAGCTGAATCCACGTCAATTTCATGCAATCGGTTCATTTGAACGATGTGAGAATTTGAGTAAGTGCCTGTGGCGAACACGGGCGTTGTGCGCTGCCAATGAAGCTCAATAGAAAGATCAGACATAGGGATTCCAATTATAGGAAGCAGAGATGGGTGGCCTTCCGTGTCGCGCAAGGACAGGCCGCCAGGTTTGTTATGCGGCTGCGATCTGCTTTTTGGGATCATAAAATGGCCGCTCAACCACAGTGGCTTTGACCATTCCAGTGTGGATTAAAACCTCGACTTCCGCTCCCAAAATGGCCGCATCGGTGGCAACCATGGCCAGCGCTATGTTTTGCTTTAAGCGTGGTGAATAAACTGCGGAGGTCACTTTTCCGATGGTTGCGCCATCTTGTTGGATGCCCCAGAAGGTGGTGTTCGGGCCGGTAAGCGGGGCGCAGTCGAGGACCAGCCCGACCTGTTTGCGTTTCGGGCCGTCGTGCTTGATCTGGCGCAGCGCAGCTTTGCCGATGAATTCTGCATCCATGTCGAGGTTAACGAGGCGATCAAAGCCCAGCTCGAAGGGGTTTGTCTCAATATCCGCATCCGCATGGTAGGAGAGCATCCCACCTTCAATCCGCCTGATCGAAGAAGTATGACCGGGCTTCAACCCATGTGGCGCGCCCGCAGTCATGATCAATTCCCAAAGCTGATCGCCTTTTGACCCATCGCGCAGATAGAGCTCATATCCCAATTCGCTGGACCAGCCTGTGCGTGACACGACGAGGGGGATTCCCTCCAATTCCAGCTCGCGCAGCCAGTAGTATTTTAGATCTGCAATGCTGTCTCCGAAGAGCGCTTGCATAATCAGGCCTGAGTTCGGACCCTGAAGTTGCAGCGGTGAAACATCCGGTTCTTTGATTTTCACATTGAGGCCGGAATGCACCGCCACGCCCTGTGCCCATAGTAAAATATCGCTGTCCGCTAGGGAAATCCAAAAATGATTTTCTGCCAAACGCAGCAGTATCGGATCGTTCAAAATGCCACCATCGGCATTGGTGATCAGAATATATTTGCACTGGCCAACGGCCATCGTGGATAGATCGCGGCATGTCAGCATCTGTGTGAATTTTGCGGCGTCCAGTCCGGTGATTTCGACCTGGCGTTCCACGGCAACATCACAAAGGATTGCTTGATCCACAAGGTTCCAGAAATTTTGTTCAGGATCGCCAAAATCACGCGGGATATACATGTGATTATAGACCGAAAAAGCCTCAGCACCCCATCGGACGGTCGCGTCAAAATAAGGGGATTTGCGGATCTGAGTTCCGAAGCCAAAATCATCTGCCTGTTTCATTTTGCGCCCTCTTTGCTGCTGGCCAATCTGGCCAAGGAAAACTGAATTCTGGCCCATACTTAACTTGATCGTGTCGCAATCATGGTCCGATTACTGGCAAGAAAGCGGCCGACTGGACTGATTTACTGGGCAAGTTTAGCCTGTTTGGTCTTTTCCCCGTGATTTTAAGATGTTGTGGTGAGTTTTGCGAGATTTGGATGGGAGCTTTTGACTTGGCGAGTCGCGATGTAAGTCATATAGCGCTCAATCGCGAGATCCGCTGACAACATCTCTTCCATGAGGCGTTGGAACGCGGCCAAATTGGGCGTTACCACCGTCATCACATAGTCCATGCCACCGCCGGTCGCGATGCATTGGGTCACTTCGTCTAAGTTGCGAATGTGCAGCTCAAAGCGTTCGAATTCGATTTTTCGGTGTGAGCTCATCGCCACGGTGACCACAACCTGTGTGAAATCTATGATGCGCTCCAGGGCGATATCCGCGTGAAAGCCACGAAGAATCCCCGCGGACTTCAAGCGATCAAGCCGTGCCCAGCACGGTGTCGGCGAGAGGTTAACCAGCTCTGCGAGACGCGTCTTGCTGAGGTGTCCATGCTGTTGAACGGCACTTAATATGCGAATATCCGTAGCATCGAGCCCCAGTTTCTTCATATGTATCCGTCTTTCATGAAACCATTTACGCACATGTCATAACCCATATATTAGAGTTTTCTAGGTCTGGATCCTAGACATATAATTGTCCGCAGGCGCCTGCGCAAAAGCCAACAGCACGGTTTGGCCACAAAACCCTCAGGTCACAGTTTACGCCCCTGAAATGGGTGAAAAAACGGCTCGCCGAAGGAACCCGTCATGCGCAGTCACGCAACACCGGCTTGGCGGGTGTCCTTGGCGCGCAAGGTTATGTGACCAGCGCGGCCCCTTCGGTCAAAGCGCTCAGCTTGGCGTAAGCGATACTGGGATCGACTGTACCAAAGCCTGCGAAGGTCCCAAAGCCGCAGTCACTGCCAGCGATCACCCGTTCATGACCGACAATATCGACAAATCTTTCAATCCGCTGCGCCACCAACTCTGGATGCTCGACAAAATTTGTTGTCGTATCGACCACCCCTGGGACCAAAATCTTTGTATCCGGGATATCAGCCTTGCGGTCGCGAAAAACGGTCCACTCATGCCCGTGGCGTGGGTTTGAGGTTTCAAATAACACATAGCGCGCTTTGGCGGACATCAGCGTGTCAAACATTTTCGACATCGGAATATCACAGATATGTGGCCCTTCATAATTGCCCCAGCAAATATGAATTCTCACACGGTCTTCGGGCACATTCGACAGCGCATGGTTCAGCGCCTCCACATGAGTGGCGGCAACCTTCAGAAATTCGTCATCGCCCATGTCGGTGAAGAGCATGTGCCGGGAGAGCGCAAGATCCGGACAATCCAATTGCAGGTCAAGGCCGGCAGCTATGATGGTTTCATATTCCTGCTTCATCGCATCCGCCAAAGCGGCGAGGTAAGCCTCGCGATTTGGATAGTAGCCATTTTGCAAGAATAAGGATATCACACCGGGGCTGGCGGCATTCATAAAGCCGCGCTCGATCCCCTGTGCGGCCATCGCAGATTTGAGATTGGCGATATCCTTCCCCAATTCACCTTGTCCTTTTGATGTGACCTCACCCACGCACATGGGGCGCGCATAAGTGGGGGTGCCGCCGCCATCGGCCAAGCGCTTGAGAAAGCTCGGAAACATCGCCAAATCTGCTGGTGCATTGCGGTCACTGTCGCCTGCAAACCCTGTGTAGCGGTCTTTGACATAGGTGGCATAGGAGATCTTGGATGTCTCACCATCACTCACGATGTCGATTCCAACCTCTTTCTGCCGGGTCACGGTCTCAGCGACAGCAGCGGACATGGTCTTGTCGAACTCTGCTTGATCATAAGAGGTTTCATTTTCACGCGCAAAGATGAAATCGACAACCTCCTGTGTTCGGGGCAATGATCCGGTATGCGTGGTCAATACTTTAGACATGTTCAATCTCCTTAGGGGGCAGGGGTGGGGCGTTTGTAGCACCATCGAGCCAGATGCGCAGCGCGGTGGTGGTGGCCTCGGGCTGTTCAAGTGTCGGCAAATGGCCAGCCCCATCAATAACTTCAAGCTGTGCCCCAGGAATGAGCTGGGCCAACAACACATGTCGATCGAGCGGACATAATCGATCCTCTTTGCCGCAAAGGATCAGGCTTGGCACATTCACCAGCTTTAGATTGTCTTGTTGGTCTGGGCGGGTGGCTAGCGCTTCAGATTGGTTGAGGAAGACCTCGGGGCCAAGGTCCATGGCCATGGTCATGCAGAGATCTAAAATATCGTCCTTATGGGCGCTATCTGTCAGGTAATTTGGTTTCATCTCATCGCGCAGAACTGCACGCAGATGGCCTTGGCGTACCTGCGCCTTTTGATGCTCTCGATTGGCGCTTACGGCTGGGTCTTCTGCTTTGGGGTTTGTGGCCATCAAGGCGAGATGAGTCACGCGTTCAGGTGCATGGCGCATGATCTCCATCGCGACGATCCCCCCCATCGACAGCCCTGCGAGCGCAAATTGCGGCGGCGCAGATTTCAAGACCGAATGCGCCATGCCGGCGATTGTATTGGTGCCCGTTAAGGGGGGCACCAAAACCGCTCGGCCGGCAGAAAGCGCAGCTATCTGCGGCGCAAAAAGCCGCGCATCGCACATCATACCGGGCAAAAGAACGAGAGAGCCAGCCAAGGATCAAGCCACCCAAGTGGGGCCAGCAGGGTCATCGGTGGCAATGATATGATAGAGCGCGGCTTCCCCCGTCATGGACGGCACTGCGCTATGTGGAAGATGTTCCGGCACGGACATAGTATCTCCCGGAGCCAGCGTTGTGGCCCCCCCCTCCCAGGCAATCCGCCAGTGGCCTTTGACAGGCATCAAGACGCTTGGCCGATCATGTGCATGCGGCTGATCAGTAGCGCAATGGCGGGTAATCAAATCAATCTCAAAACCAGGGCGATCTCGGATCAACCCTTTTTCGCCAATGACTTTGACCGCGCCGCTGTGTGCCAATGCCACCATATCAAGATAGCGCCGCACATAGCCGCCCACCACCTCCATCGGGGTTGGTACATTGACCTGATTCAATTCTGCTTCAGTCAAAACCGCCATCGGTGCCACCCCATCTGGGAGGCGCTCACCAGTCTTGGTATCATAGAGTTTGCCATTCTCTCCAAGGATCAGACCATGGTCTTTGGCATCTTCAATCACATGCGGCGCCCAGATCACGCCGCCGCCGGCGTCATCTCCACCCAAAACGGCCATAATCATCCCATAATCTGTTCCGATATTTTCAAAGCCTCGGAACATATTGGTGGGGATGTTAACAATATCGCCCTCTTGCAAGATCACCTCACCAGCATCGCCCCGCTCGCCCCAAAAAAAGCGCCAGCGGCCGGATAAAACAAAGAAAACTTCTGCTGTACGATGATTGTGTAATGAATTTCGACATTTCGGAGGCTGTCCTGCTGCCCCAATGTTGAACCCATGCGGCACAGCAATATGCACATGTTGGTCAGGTGATTCAGACACCCCTCCGCCAATAATCGTGAAATTTTCTTTTTGATCGCTTCCAGGCGTGTGGGCGTCGATAAAGGCTGTTTTGCATGGAATGAGATCGCCATAGCGGACAATGCGTTTTTCCATCTCTTCTGGGGTCATCCTATGTTCCTTTTTGCAAGATCCAAAAACGCAGCCTAATGGCCCGCCATCAAAATCTGTTTCCAGATCGCGATTTCGTCATAAAGCGCATATTCACGGCGCAGGCCCCAGGGTCCAAATTCTGCATGACACATACCAAAGACATGCACAGGCTTGCCTGTGGGCGCTCCAAAGCTGCCCCAGCCCTCATGCAGACCGTCCAGGGACCAACGGATCGCCGCGCGTGGGCTGAGCATGCCACCTTCCATGCCAATTTGGTGATGAATTTTAAAGTCCGCCTTGGGAAAAGAGGCCCTTAGACCCAGCCAAAAGCCAATGCTGTCATCGCGGCCCAATGTGGTTTTGCCCCCAGCATAGTCTCCGATGACCGCTCGGTCATAGCATTTGAAAATATGGTTGAAATCTTGGGCCATAATCCGATTGAGAATATCGGCATATTTTTGGCCCCATGCGTTATCATTTCCCCGGCCGTGATAGCCTCCGTCCATGTCATTTTCTGGCAGAAAAACCGACTGCGCGGCCTCAGGACCGCCTTCTTTTTCAATAAGCTGCGCTGCAAATTCTGCTGGATCATATCCCAGTTGGCGCACAATGCCGCCATAGTCGCGCACGAGCCATTCATCATAGATGGTTTCCCCTTTGGCTGCACAATCAGCAATAACCCGAACGGTCCATGGCTTGCCGGTTGCCTTGCCAAATTGTCCGTCTTGCAAATGGGTCGCTTTGGTAATCAACCTATGCGATGACAGGTGGCCATTTTCTGGCGTTTCAGACCAAATCACATCTTCCCCAAAGAGTTGACGATCTGGGAACTCGTGAACCGTTGTCATCGTTGAGGCTTTCACGCTTTCATTGCCTCTTTGAATGCCCATAGGGCTGCGCACGACGATATCGGGGGCATAATAATGATTGAGGCTTTCAATACCTCTGTCTTCCCAGATTTGCTTGGTAATGCCGATTATGTAATCGGGAAAATCTTGCCAATTATTCGCATAGGGTTTCATTTGTCCATCCTTCTGGAAGTCGCACCGAGCGACGAATTATGAGAGGTCCATCCAGCGCGACTCGGCTGGGTGTGCTGTCGGGATCATCAATTTGCCGCAGCAGGGTCTCAACAGTTCTAGCCACCATTTGATTGACGGGCTGGCGCACAGTCGTCAGATCATAGGCCCGCCAGGCCGCTGTCGGCACATCGTCATAGCCGACTACAGAAACATCATGCGGCACAGATAGACCGAGTTCAAAGCGCAGCGTATCCATCACCGCAAAGGCCATATGATCATTTGCGACAAAGATCGCATCTGGTGGATCCCCGCGATCAAACATCTCCAGCGTGGCTTGGCGGGCACTGTCCATATGAAAATTGCCAATCGTGCGCAGATCTATATCGCGCCCGTCCTCTGCGAGCCTTTGACGAAATCCAAATTCGCGGTCACGCTGCGTCGAGGCCCCCTCCCAACCGGCGATATAGCCAATGCGATTTGGCGCTGTGGCCAATAGAAACTCAGCAACTTTTCGACCGCCTTGAAGATTGTCTGAGGTGACGGAAGACAAAGATTGCAAATCTTGGCTGCGGTTGAATAAGACCACAGGCACCCCGGCGTTTTGACATCGATCAAGGAGCTGTGAGGAGAGCGCCACGGAGGCGGCAACAATTCCGTCTACCTGATAGTCTAAGATTTCATCAAGGATTTCATCCAGGTTGTCCGTGGCGGTATTGGCCATGAAAATCAGCACATGATAGCCACGATCTTGCAGCATTGCCGAGAGTTTTTCCAAAGCCTCTGGGTAGAATTGGTTTTCCAAATAGGCCACCACCAAACCAATGATCCGACTTTTGCCACTGACCATGGCGCGCGCGATGCTATTGGGACGATATCCCAATTTCACCGCTGCTTCCCGAACTTTAAGCGCGGTTTTTGCCGAGGCCGACGCGCCGGGTGTGAAAACACGGCTGACGGCAGATTGGCTCACCCCAGCCAGGGCGGCGACATCGGCAGAGGTGACTTTAATTTGCGACATCAGTCTGCTGTCCAACCTCCATCAATCATCACGGCGGTGCCGGTCACCAACGCCGCAGCGTCTGAGGCCAGATAAACCGCCGCCCCCATGATATCTTTCACGTCCCCAGCACGGCCCAATTTGATTTTATCTAAAACCCAGGCACGCTTATCTGGATCATCAAAGGTTGGCTGAGTAAGTTCTGTTAAGATGAAGGTGGGGCAAATGGTATTGATCCGAATATTATGTGGCCCAAATTCAATCGCCATAGCTTTCGTGAACCCTTCAACGGCGAATTTAGAAGCGCAGTAGACCGCGCGCTCCATGCCGCCGACATGGCCCATTTGGCTCGAGATATTGATCAAAGATCCTGGCTGCCCCGCCGCGATTAACCCCTTTGCCACAGCTTGGGACAGGAAATACGCGCCGCGCAAATTGACAGTCATCACAGCATCAAAGTCTTTAGCCGTGGTGTCAGTGGCTTTGGAATGGCGGGCCGTTCCGGCGGAATTGATCAAAATGTCAAAGGGACCATGGCGCTCCACCGCACTTGCTGTGGCCTCTATATCCCCGACATCTAGCGCAAGCACCTCGGCGGTTTGACCGGCATCCCGCAATTGCGCTGCCGTCTCTTCCAGTTGATCGACGCGCCGTGCGGCCAATGTGACCGCAGCACCGTAATCGGCAAGCGCAACGGCGCAGGCCCGGCCAATGCCGGAAGATGCCCCGGTGATCAGAGCCCTTTTGCCAGTCAAAAGAAAACTTGGGGTTTGCGGCAAATTCATGACGGCATTCCATTGTTAAGGCTGATGGATCCACCGGGCTTGGCTTTGTTGAATTCCGCGAGCCGTGCGAAGACATCAATTCCGACCTGGCGGTAAATATCCAGCAAATCGACCAAGACCCAATTTTCTCGAATAAGCCCGTTTTCCACACGCCAAAAATCTAAACTGCGCATCAGTACTTCCTGGCCCAGCGGCGGCAAGCCCATCCAACCATCGCCGCTGAGGGTCAGGCGCATATTCGGCCAGCCGGTTTCACAGACATACTCGCCTTCACCGATCCAATGCGACATCAAATCGCCCATCGCATCAAGCTTTCGGTCTGGCATGCCGCGCAGGAAAGGAATTTGATGCCAATGCCGGAAGCCAGCAATGCCGCGTCCTGTGCCTATGCCCGTTGGTCCGTACCAGTTGAAACGCGGATGCCAATGGGTCTCAAGCTGCATGATCTCTGGGCCACCCTCAGCAGGGTGACGGCATAGATCGGTCAGCATCGAGACAACACGTTCCATCGCCGCGTCGCCATTGCCGGACAGGCGCAACCCGTCTTGGGTCATCGGCGCTGGGGTGCACAGAAACGCCCCAAGCTGCGGCGCCATGGGCCAGGCGTTTGCCTGCGCCATGACTTCCGGAATGTCCCAGATCGCCTGCATTTCGGTGACCTTCCCCTCTTCGAGGCGGTAAAATTCGTGAAAGCGCATATGGGTGAGATGGCCCGTTGGCGGTATACCAAGCCAGGGCGCTAGAAAGCTGCCCATATAATTGCCCATTATGCCGACCCAGTCTTGCCCCTGCGGTGTTGTGCCTGCCATCGTGATCATCTCGCGCCGTTCCAAATCAGGAAGAGCGGCGAAGAGCGGCGCATAGGCCGTTTCGTACAGCGCTTCAGGGCCGCACAGCATCCCGAAGGGGTGACATAACTGAATATTGGCTGTCTGCGAAAACACATTCTTGAGGCTGGACCGGACCGGGGCTTCAGCGAAATTGGCCATTGCCAATTGAAGAGGCGCAAGGCAGGCTTTCGCCGCGGCAGGGGTCATTTGGCGCCCCCCCCGTAAGGTACATTCTGCCCACCATAGCGGCGCACCCGGATATTGCATTGTTCGGCATGGCCCACAAACCCTTCCAGCAGACAAAGCCTCGAACCATAGGCGCCAATCATCGCCGCGGCCTCATCGGTGAGGATCCTTTGATAGCTATGGGTCTTAAGAAATTTTCCGACCCATAGCCCGCCCGTGTAGCGCCCGGCCTTTTTTGTTGGCAGGGTATGGTTGGTGCCGATGACCTTATCACCGTTGGAGACATTCGTGCGCGGGCCCAAAAAGAGCGCCCCATAACAGGTCATATGCTCCAAAAACCAATCATCGCGATCCGTCATGACCTGCACATGTTCGGAGGCGATGTCATCAGCGATTTCAAGCATTTCTTGATAAGTGTCGCAACAGATCACCTCGCCATAATCCCGCCAACTGACGCTTGCGGTCGGGGCGGTCGGTAGGATCGTAAGCAAGCGGTCGATCTCGGCCAGCGTTGCTACGGCCAATTTGCGCGAATTGGTTACTAAGATGGCTGGAGAATTATAGCCATGCTCCGCTTGCCCCAGCAAGTCAGTGGCACAGAGCTCGGCATCCACTGTTTCATCGGCAATCACCATGGTTTCGGTCGGGCCTGCAAAAAGGTCAATTCCAACCCGACCAAAGAGCTGGCGCTTGGCTTCTGCCACAAAGGCATTGCCAGGACCGACCAGCAGGTGAACTGGTTCAATGCTCTGTGTGCCCAAAGCCATGGCACCAACGGCCTGAATACCCCCTAATACATAAATCTCATGTGCCCCGCCCAGATGCATTGCAGCTATGACGGCCGGATTGGGCTTGCCGTTAAAGGGCGGCGTTGCTGCAATGATCCGCGGCACCCCGGCAACGCTGGCTGTGGCCACGGACATATGCGCGGAGGCGACCATTGGAAACTTACCCCCAGGAACGTAGCAGCCTACGGATTGTACCGGGATGTTTTTGTGTCCGAGGATTACACCTGGCAGGGTCTCAACCTCGATATCTTGCATACTGTCCCGCTGGGCCTGGGCAAAATTGCGCACCTGCTCTTGGGCAAATTTGATGTCGGCCATATCTTGCAGGCTGACCTCAGCCATCAGCACCTCGATTTCCGAGGCGGTGAGCCGATAGCTTTCGCGGTCATAACCATCGAATTTATTGGCCAATTCCCGAACAGCCACATCTCCCCGAGCCTCGATATCTTGCAAAGTTGCGGCGACCACCTCCGCCGTTTTTGCATCTTCTTCAGCACGAGCGGCATCTGACTTGCCGTGTTTGAGATATTCTATTGCCATTTTTACCCTCTAAAATTCTGAGCGAACCCGGTTGCCTGTCATGTCTGAATCATCCTTTCACCGCGCCGGCCGTCAAACCCGAAACGATTTGCCTTTGGAAAAACATAACCAAGACAAAGAGCGGAGCAGTGGCTGAAACCACCGCAGCCACTGCGAACATCACGTTGCCCTCTTCAAACGTAGATCCCAAAAACCCGGCAATGGCTGGCACCATCGTTTGGTTGTCCTTTGACAGGAGCATCGAGGTCACCGCAAAATCGTTATAGGCGAGAAGGAAGCTGAACAGTCCGGTGGTGATAACGCCAGGCCACATGACAGGAATTATAACATGGCGGAAGGCTTGGAACTGGGTGCAGCCATCCACCTTGGCACTTTCATCCAAATCTTTAGGGATATTGAGGAAGAAAGAGTGCAGCATCCACAGAGTGAAGGGTTGGTTGATTGCAACCAGCACGATGATGGTGGTGGGCAAATGCCCCCAAAGGTTCCATTCAAAAAACGGCAGAAGGTAGCCTGAGACCAAGGTAATATGGGGCATTGCGCGAAACACCAGAGCAATCATCAAAAGCCAAAATGCATAATTGTGGCCAGAACGGGCCAAAGCATAGCCGCCTAAGGTCCCAAGGGTGAGTGAAATGAGCACCGTGAACAGCACCACAATCGCGGTGTTGAGCGCGGCGCGCCAGAACTCCTGCTGCACCCAAGCGCCCTCGTACCCGGCGCCGGTGAACAGCCCGCCCGTTTCAATCGCTGTGCGCGTCCCATTGAGCGCATAGCGCCAATCGGCTTTTGAGAAAAAATCACCCTGCACTTTGAAGGAGCCCCAAAGCGTCCAGACAAATGGAAATGCCGCAATAAAGACCCAGATCAGCACAAAGCCGGTTGAGGCGATCATCAGTGGCTTTGAAGCTCTGTTTGCGCGGCTGGTCATTATATCGCCTTCCCTTTGAAATCCCGCCATGTGCGGATCAAAACTGGCAAAAGCAAGATCGTCACGCCCAGTATTGTCAAAACCGATGTGGCCGCAGCAGAGTTGAATCGCATGACATCGCCCCGCAAATCATTAAAAATGATGAAGGATAACGATGTAGCATTCGCCTGGGCGGAAAAGCCCACGATGGGCTCAAAGACGCGAAAATTATCCATCAGTTGGATTAACGAGATAAAGATCACCAAAGGCATCAGATGTGGGATCACCACATAGCGCAATTGCTGCCAACGGTTTGCGCCGTCGATCTGCGCCGCTTCCAAGGAATCCGAATTTACTGTTTGCAAGCCCGCGTAAAACACCACAAAGGCAAAAGGGGCTGAATGCCATATGCCATAAACGATCAAGGTCATCCAGGTCAGCGCCGGAGAGGCTTTGAGCGACAGCTCAGGATCGTCGAAAAGATATTGCAAAGATTTGCCGATGATCCCCTGCGCATCGATCATCCAGAATAAAATGAGAGAGCCAATTAATGGGGTAACGATCATGGGCAAAAGGGACACAAAGATTGTTGGCCCTTTCAGGATCGGAGTGACCCGGTTCACGCCCAGCGCAATTACAAGTCCCAGCAAGATGACCAGCGGCGTGACAACGAAAGTGTAGACCAAAGTAAAGCCAATAGCCTTATACAATGGCAAATTGTAAAGATCGGCCAAGAACCCGCCCAATGAGCTTCGTTCTTGCCAGGCCTGCGCGACTTCCGCTGTGGCCAGATGGCCGCGGTCAAAATAGGTGTTCAATCCATTGAAGCGCCCCAAAGGTTTTTGGTCGCGCAGCATTTGCGTCGCTTCGGCGTTCACGGTTGTTTCTTCTTTGCATCCAAAGGGACCGCAATTTTTTGTGACCTTCAGGACTTGTTCATGTTCAATATGCAACGATTGCACCGCCACAGAAACAAGCGGCAAAGCAATGAACAGGAGCATTGCGGCCAAAGAGGGCAAAATAAACCAAAAGAAGGTGCGATGTGCCATGCGTGGGTTTGAATCCAAATTCGGTGGGGAAACGGGTGAAGCCTCAAAAGGCTTCACCCAGATCTGTGGCAGGTCTTACTGTAGGAAGCCTTTTTCCTTAGCTGCTGCGGTATAGGCCGCTTCAACATCAGCTAAGGCTTGCTCCGCGGTTTCTGAACCTTGCAGAAATTCGGTGATTTCCGCGCCCAAAGCACCATGCAGCAAGCCCATGTAGGGCAGCATTGGATATGGGTTTGCGCCAGACATGGCTGTTGCCGATACACCAGCGGAAGCGGCGCTGGGCTCATAAACTGCGCTGAGCCATACGGCGGCGTCATTATTGGTACGCACCACATCATCTGAAATACCGTTGACCAAGGCCACAAAGGTGGCTTCAGCATCTGCATCACTGACATTGGCCGAAATAGTAAAGCCATCCCACCAGAGTGTTGAGGCCACATTGTCGCCCATCAATGTTGGAGCACTGGTCAGAACGGTGGAGCCGGTCACCTCCTCGGTTGAGCCTTCGTCATCCAAAATTGGGCCGCCGCGCGATCCCCACATGATGCCAAGCGCGGCTTGGCCGGCTTCCCACACTGCGGCGGTGGCGTTGGAATCATAGGTCAAATAATCCGGGTTGGAATATTCGGTCAAAGATTTCAGCATATTGAGCGCTGCAACCCCGTGATCGTTATTGATTGCTACCTCTGCGCTCCCCGCTTTGAAGAATGGCGCGCCTGTGCCCATATACATGTTCACAAATTCCTCACCCAGGTTCCAGCCGGTCTTGGTGTTCATGATCACCGGGTGATCCATGAGCCCTGCGGATTTGATTTTCGCAGCTGCGGCCAAAACTTCTTCATAGCTCTTGGGAGGCTGTACACCAGCGGCCGCCAGCACATCTGATCGGTAGAACAAATGCTGTGCGTTGGCCATGAAGGCCACGGCCAAGACTTTACCATCAATGGTGATCAGTTGAGAAGGCTGAAGGCCTTGTCCATGTTTGGCAACAAGATCATCCAAGGAACGGATAAGCCCATCATTGAGCAAGGGCACAATTGAGCTATTGGCGACAATGGCGGCAGAATACTGCGCCGGATTAGCGGTCAATGCTGCGACCTGGAGATCTCGGTGTTCCGTGGTGAGGTTCGCGCTGACGGTCACGCCATCCCCCGCGCATTCGCCTGCACCGGCCACGACCGCTTGGATCGCGGCAAAATCATTGCCCAGAATATTCACATTTCCTGCGGACAGACCACAACCGGCAAGCGCCGTTGTCCCTGAAAGCACGGTCACCGCTCCGGCGAGTGCTAGTTTCTTTAAAAACATTTCATTCTCCCTATGTTTTGATGCGCTCTGCAATTTGGCATCTATTGTCCCGCGGCACATTTATGCCGAGGGTATGAACGGAGATTACTCTCCAATGCGCGTACCTGTTTGATGATCAAACAGATGACAAATCTTTGTTCGAACTTCGATGGATACCTCATCGTTTATCGTGGCTCGAAAGCCCTTATCAGCCTTAACGCTGACCAGAGCCTCATTGATACGGATCGTGACCATAGTGGCATCGCCCAACAGCTCGATGGAATAGATAGGCGCGCGAATCTGTCCGCTCCCCTCTTGCGCGATTTGGGCATCCTCTGCCCGAAAACCCAAGGTGACCGGGCCATCAGGGCCGTGCAATTCGTCAATCTCCACCCCTGGCGCCGTGAAGCGACCATTTTGCAAGTGCCCCTCAATTAAGTTCATGGCGGGACTGCCAATAAAACTGGCAACAAAACTATTGGCAGGGCGATCGTAAATTTCTGTTGGACTGCCAACCTGCTGAACAATGCCTTTTTCCATCACAACCACGCGATCTGCCAAAGTCATGGCCTCGATTTGATCATGGGTCACATAGACGGTTGTGACCGCCAATTCATGACTGAGATTCTTGATCTGCGCCCGCGTCGAGACGCGCAATTTTGCGTCAAGATTGGACAGAGGCTCATCCATCAAAAACACATTTGGTTCACGCACAATCGCGCGGGCCAGAGCCACCCTTTGGCGCTGCCCTCCGGACAACTCTGCGGGCTTGCGGTGTAAGAAGGGATCAAGCTCGACCATTGCGCTGGCGCGGCGGACCTTGGCGTCATGAGTTTTGGGATCAACCCCACGCACCTTTAGCGGAAAACGGATGTTTTCATAGACATTCATATTTGGGTAGAGCGCATAGGATTGAAAGACCATCGCGACATCCCGATCCTTCGGCTGCAGGTCGTTCACCACTTTGCCATCAATCAAAATATCGCCTTCAGTCGCATCTTCTAGCCCGGCAATCATGCGCATGGTGGTGGTCTTGCCACAGCCCGAAGGGCCGAGCAGAACCAAAAACTCTTTATCCGTAATGGTCAGATCAAAGTTATCAACCCCGACGAAAGTGCCCCATCTCTTGGAAAGATTCCTCAGCTGAATTTCAGCCATTGTTTGATACTCTCCCGCAGCCAGAATCATTTTGCAAACGTATTCAAATTACACTAGACAGCGCCCCCTGATTTAGGCAAGAGTTTTTTGCAAGCGTATGCAAAAAAGGTGACTTATGGACTTTCGGGCTGAAAAACAGGTTGTTAGAGATTATTACGCCGAACTTGACCGAGCTGAGGGTGCGGATATCGCACGGGTCACGCAGCGCTATTGCGTGCCAGATTATCTTTGGCGCGGTTTTCATCCCTTTAATGAGCAAACCTCAGCTCAGGCTGTGGCTGAGTGCTTTTGGCTGCCATTGCGTGCCTCCCTAACGCGCATGCAACGGCGCATGGATATCTTCTTCGCCGGCAAGAATGAAATGGATGGGTTTCAATCGACATGGGTGATGTCGATGGGGCATTTGATGGGATTGTTCGATCATGATTGGCTCAAAATACCCTGCACGGGCAAAATGGCTTTTCTGCGATATTGTGAGTTTAATCGGGTTGAACAGGGCAAAATCGTTGAGACTGCCATGTATTTCGATATTCCCCATCTGATGATTCAGGCGGGGGTTCATCCTTTCCCGCCTCAAACCGCTGCGCATTTGGTGCAGCCGGGCCCAATGACCCATGATGGGTTGCTATATGACGCGCAACCCGAAGCTCAAGGCGCCGCGACCCTTGCATCCATCAACGCAATGATCAGCGACTTGGGGACCTGGGGGCTGGGATTGCCTTTGGAAGAAGAATTGGCCCGCTCTTGGCATGACGATATGATTTGGTGGGGTCCGGCCGGTATCGGCGCGACATACACGATAGAGCGCTATGCCAAGCAGCATTCCGGTCCCTTCCGCGCCGCTTTCACCGACCGCTCCAAAACCAACCATATCTGCCGTATGGCCGAGGGCAATTTTGGCGGGTTCTTCGGCTGGCCAAATTTCACCGCAATCCATGCCGGCGGCTTTATGGGCATGCCCGCCAGTGACAAACGTGGTGAAATGCGCGTTATCGATATTTATCGCCGTGAGGGCGAAAAACTAAGTGAAAATTGGATCTTCATCGATCTGTTGCATTTTTGGAAAGGGCTTGGTGTCGATATTCTCACCCGCACCGCGCAGATTGCGCCCCAGCGATGCAGCGGAGCTGATAGACAGCACTAGCGTTAAGCCAGTTGCCTGAATGGATCGCAACGTCGACATTTTTACAAAACAAACACGTCGGGTTTTCCCTTGATCTCCGATGAATGCTGAAGTGTTTCAAAAGTGGCTTACCAAGGTAGGCATAAAACCAATTCGTATTTACCCCGGTTCGCCATGGGAAAACGGATATAATGAGAGATTTAATGGAACACTTAGGCGAGAGATTTTAGATGCAGAGTGGTTTGTGACGACAAAACAAGCCCAAACGGCCATCAATGTATGGTTAAAACAGTACAATCACATCCGCCCTCACCAAGCTCTGAACATGAGGCCACCAGTTCCAGAAACTCTATTGAGAAATGGTACATAAATTGGGGGCTGGACAGGTCTGGGTGGAGCTTTTGCATCCAAAACCGTATTGTTTTTTGCATTGTTTCTGCCACCATTCGTTACTGCAGGCGCGGGGGAGGCCAGTGTCCAAGCCCAGTTGTTGATCTTAGGAATTCTTGTGCCGCTGACCGCTATTCCGTCGGATATTGTCATGGCGTTATTGGGGCGTACAGTGACCAAACCCATCAATGAAAATACCCGCGCGCGGCTGATCATGGCTTGGATTTCCGGGCTCCTGTTGATGGCTATCACCTTGAATTTGCGTCTGCAATTTATCAAATTTTTGCGGTCTGATCCAAGGGGCATGCGGTTGGCATCTCTCTTGGCGTGCTGTGCCGATGCGCGTTGCCTTTGCACGTCTGGGGCCATGCGGTTTGACAATTTTGTTCACAACGCGCACACCAACAGTTAATGAAACCTTGAACAGGCTGAGGTTAGGGCCGCCAGCGCTCGCGCGTGTATTTATGGCCTGAATCGATGTGTGGTTAACAATGGGGTGACAGTAATGGAATTGAAAGACGAGATCATCATCAATGCACTGCAGGACGTGGTTTATGCTGCATTGAACGATGTGGAGATTCTGAAACAGTGTATTCCTGGTTGCGAGGAGTTGGTCAAACATTCTGATACGGAATTGGAGGCCAAGGTTGTGCTGAAAGTAGGACCAGTTAAAGCGAAATTTAGCGGCACAGTGACTTTAAGCCCCGACGCGCCGCCAGCGCGGTTTTCACTTAAAGGCGCGGGCAATGGTGGTGCGGCCGGTTATGCCAAAGGCGGGGCAGAGGTGCATTTGGAAGCCCATCCGGACGGGACACTGCTGCGCTATGTGGCCAAGGCTGAAATTGGAGGCAAATTGGCGCAATTGGGCAGCCGGTTGATCCAGGGCACGGCGAAAAAGCTTGCAGCGAAGTTTTTCAGCAGCTTTGCCGAACAGGTTGGCGCCAAGAATGCTGGCTGAAGGTCGGATCCTTTATGCCGAGCATGCGCAGGATATTCTCGCAACCACCCTGGATTTGATGCGCTCAGGTGAACCCTGCGCCTTGGTCACCAGCTTAAATATTGAAGGCGGCGCGGCGCGGCAGCTTGGCTCTTTGGCGGTGATCACTGCTACGGGAGATATGATTGGTTACCTGTCCAATGGCTGTATTGATCGCGATATCATCCATCACGGCATGGCCGCGATTGATAATGGTCAGGTCAAACATTTGCGCTACGGGGCAGGCTCGCCCTATTTAGATCTCAAATTGCCCTGTGGTGGCGCTTTGGAATTGGTGATCGATCCAGCACCAGATTTAACCGTGCTTGAAGCGGCTTTGGCGCGCCTGCTGAACCGCCAGAAAACGGCGCTATCTTTCGCGGGTCTCGATGGGCCGGTGCATATAGAATATGCGCCAAAACCCGCGTTGATCCTCGTTGGGCGGGGTGCAATTTTTCGCACGACCGCGCAGCTGGCTGCGCACATGGATTTTGAGCTGCATCTTGCCTCCCCTGATCTAGAGGATCTTGCGAGCTCGAAAGTGCTTAACCCCACAACCCAGAAATCGATGACCACCCCGACCGCCGCGATCGATTTGTCGATAGACGCATATTCTGCGGTCCTTCTCGTCTTTCATGATCATGAATGGGAGCAGGCAGTTTTGATGCAGGCTGCGCACCAGCATCCCTTTTTTATTGGCGCGTTGGGTAGCCGCAGAACGCATGCTATGCGGGTTGAGCGGCTCAAGCAGGCCGGGCTAAGCGAGGCACAATGCGCTCAGGTCCACGGGCCAATTGGATTGGTGCCTTCGCTGCGCAATGCCTCTTTGATTGCCGTGTCAGCGCTGGCTGAAATCACAGCAATATTGCCGCCATCTCAGGTCCGCTTGTCCTCATCATAAAACCGATGTGGCCCGATTGGTAGAATTGAGTGGCAGGGCGCGCTCTTTAATTGGTAGGTGTACGATGGTGCTGAACAGACCCACTCCGACCCCAAACCACCAAACAACTGTATAGGTGCCATAGATGTCATACATCTTGCCCCCCAGCCAAACCCCAAGGAAACTGCCGAGCTGGTGGGAGAAAAAGACAATTCCGAAGAGCGTGCCCGTATATCGCAACCCATAGATATGCGCGACCAAGCCCGAAGTTAGGGGCACTGTGGCAAGCCAGAGAGACCCCATGACGACAGAAAATACAATCACAGAGATCGGCGTGATTGGCAGGGCAATAAAAAATGCCGCGACAATCGTCCGGGCCAAATAGATACCCGCTAAGAGATATTTTTTCGAATAGCGTTTCCCCAGATAGCCGGCAGCAAGCGTGCCGGCGATATTGGCCAGTCCGATCAAAGAAATGGCCAGCGCGCCAAGGCGGGAGGTGGTGGTGATACCCACGGAATAGAGCGCACCACCGGGCGTAATGGGGCCGCAGAGTTCGGTGATGAAGGCCGGGAAATGTGCGGTGATGAAGGCTAATTGATAGCCACAGGAAAAGAAGCCCAGAAAAATGAGCATATAGCTTGGGTCTTTGAATGCTTTGATCAACACCTCACCGATGCTCTCCTCCAGTTCGGACCTACTGGCTACCCGCTCTGTCTTCATCATCGGCAGGAAGATCAGCGAGCCGATGATAATGGCTGCGAAAGTGATGAAAACATGCTGCCAAGGCATCAACCCCAGCAGGTACTCTGCCAATGGGGCTCCGATCACCTGACCGACCGAGCCTGCAGCAGTGGCGATGGCCAGCGCCATGGATCGATGCTCATCAGAGGCCGCCCGACCCACCACGGCCAAAATCACACCAAAGCCTGTGCCGGCGATGCCAAAGCCGATCAATATCCCATAGGCCTGCATCGCGCCGGGGGTGACTGCATAGGAGGATAGAACCAGTCCAAGCGCATAGACCAAGCCGCCGAGCGTAATGGCTTTGCGATCTGTCACCTTGTCTGCGATTGCCCCGAAAATGGGCTGGCCGATACCCCAAAACAGGTTTTGAATGGCAATGGCCAAAGAGAATTCTGTGCGCAGCCAGCCGAATTGTTCTGCAACTGGAATTTGGAAAATACCAAAGGAAGCTCGCACCGCAAAGCTCAACATTACGATGATGCAGCCGGCGATTAAAACGGGAGTGAAGAGGGCGGTAGTCTTCATGCTCAGATTGTACTGCCAAAAATAGGATCTGCAAGAACCCCAAAGACGGGCGCGCGATTGCACCCAGCGCGGCGCGCAGCTATTGGAGGGGCATGAAGTTGCTTGATATCTATCAGAATGCCGTCGCCTGCGGTGAGTTGCAGCCTGACCCGGCGCAGGAAGCCGCGCTTTGCGCTTTGGAGCGGTTGCGGCTGGACTTAAGCCGCCCGCGCAAACGGGGGTGGTTTCGAAGGGCCGCGCCTGCGCCCGATGGGATTTACCTTTGGGGCGGCGTGGGGCGTGGTAAGTCAATGCTGATGGATATGTTTGCCCGCAGTCTTGGTCCATCCGTGCGGCGCGTGCATTTTCATGGCTTTATGCAAGAGGTTCATGAAGGCATCGCTCGGGCCAAGGCGCAAGGTGCGGTGGATGCCATTCAACCTGTGGCCGAACAGATGGCCAGGGGCATCCGCTGTTTGGCGTTTGATGAAATGCAAATCACCGATATCACCGATGCAATGCTAGTGGGGCGCTTGTTTGAGGCGCTATTTGCGGCTGGTATTGTAATTGTCGCGACGTCAAACCGTCACCCGGAAGATCTTTATAAAAATGGGTTAAATCGGCAGCTGTTTTTGCCCTTCATCGCTCTGTTACAGCAAAAAATGCTGGTGCATGAGCTGTTGTCCCCAAAGGATTACCGTCAAGACAGGATGGCGGGGCAGGGTCGATATTTCACGCCTCTCGGCCCGGCCGCGCGGGCTTACATGGATCAAATCTGGATGGATTTAGCAGGTGGGCCGGGGCAGCACTTCACCCTTGAGGTGAAATCCCGCCGGGTGATGATTCCAGAATTTCGCAATGCAATTGCCAGAATGTCTTTTGCAGAGCTTTGCGGCGCTGCTTTGGGTGCGGTGGATTATCTCGCCCTGGTTCAAGAGGCCAAGGTTTTGATGCTGGATGATATCCCGATGCTCGGGCGTGCAAATGCCAGTGAGGCCAAACGCTTTGTCACGCTGATAGATGCGGTCTATGAGGCGCAAATTGGGTTTGTCGCCTCCGCAGCGGCTGCGCCAGAGGCCCTCTATCCCAGTGGCACTGGCAGTTTTGAATTTGAACGCACCGCTTCGCGCTTGGCTGAAATGCAGGCGGTGGGATGGGGGCGAGGCTAGGCGAGGCGAGGCTAGTTTAGGCGTCGGGGTCATTCTCGCGCATTACATGCCCCGCCAGATATAACGAACCGCAGATTAAAATCCGCGCCCGTGGGTGGCGTTGGGACAGGTCCTGCAGGGCTGCTTGCACATCGCGCGCCTCGCGTGACGCGATGGCACAGCTCCGGCCTAATTCTGCCAGATCCGCGCTGGGAACAGCGTTGATTTCATTGGGGATGGTCACTGTCGTGAGCGACGCGCACTGCGTTGCAATCGGCGCTAAAAACCCTTTTACATCTTTGGTATTGAGCATGCCGCAGATGATATGGGTCTCGCGTTTGGGCAGAGTGGTGAGGGTTGCAGCGATAGCGCGTCCGGCGGCGGGGTTATGTCCGCCATCGAGCCAAATCTCATGGCCAGGAAGGCTGTCCACCAGCGGGCCCTCGCGCAACCGTTGCATGCGTGCGGGCCAATAGGCTTGCGACATAGCGGCAATGCAAGCTTCTTCGCTCTGTCCGAGATACCGCAAGGTGGCGATCGCCGCGCCGGCATTTTGAATTTGATGCGGACCGGGCAGGCACGGCAGGGGCAGATCCAGCAGGCCGGTTTCATCTTGATAGATCAAGCGCCCCATCTCAGTGCTGACATGCCAATGCTGCCCGTATATCTGCAAATCTGCACCAATTTTTGCCGCCTGACCTTCGATCACCTCTAGGGCTTCTTCTGGTTGTGGGCCCACAATAGCCGTGACCCCGCGCTTTACGATGCCCGCTTTTTCAAAGGCAATCTTGGCCAGCGTATCCCCAAGGAATTGTTGGTGATCCAGGTCAATGGGTGTCAGGACACAGGCCGCCGGGGCCTCGACCACATTGGTCACATCTAACCGACCACCCATGCCGGTTTCCAGCAAGGTATAATCTGCCGCATGTTCAGCAAAGCCCTGCAATGCGGCGCATGTGGTAATTTCAAAATAGGTAATCGTCTCACGGCCATTGGCGCTGTAGCAGCGATCAAGCAACTCTGTGAGCGCCGCTTCGCTGATCAAATCGCCAGCGATGCGGATGCGTTCATGAAATTTCGCGAGATGCGGCGAGGTATAGGCGTGAACCGTTCGCCCAGCGCCTTCGAGACCTGCGCGGATCATCGCCTGTGTGCTGCCTTTGCCGTTGGTGCCGGCCAGATGAATGACTGGTGGCAGCCGGTCTTGTGGATTGCCCAATGCGCGCAAAAGCCGCCAAACCCGGTCCAAGGTCAAATCAATGACCTTAGGATGTAGGGCCATCATCCGCTCGAGGATGATGTCAGAATTTTTTGATGTCATTTCGCGCTAGTCGTTTTGACAGAAGTCTCATTGGCCGAGGGTTTCGGTAAATCTCCTTTGATCGCGGGAGATTGCTTCAAAAGCATTCGGGTGATGGTGATCAATTCATCGCGCATATTGGTGCGATGAGTTACACGGTCCAACATCCCGTGATCCAGAAGATATTCGGCACGTTGGAACCCTTCGGGCAATTTTTCACGAATGGTTTGCTCAATGACCCTTTGGCCCGCGAAGCAGATCAAAGCATTGGGTTCGGCGATATGCACATCGCCCAGCATCGCATAGGAGGCCGTGACCCCTCCAGTGGTGGGGTGGGTCAGTACAACGATATAGGGAAGGCCAGCCTCTTTGAGCATTTGCACCGCAACGGTCGTGCGAGGCATTTGCATCAAAGATAAAATGCCCTCCTGCATGCGTGCTCCGCCGGCGGCTGAAAATAAGATCAGCGGGCGCTTGAGCTCAACGGCGCGCTGGGCCGCCGCGATGATGGCGTTGCCAACATACATGCCCATAGATCCACCCATAAAAGCAAAATCCTGGCACGCGGCGACAATACCCGTGCGGCCCATTTCACCTTCCACGACCAGCATGGCTTCCGCCTCACCGGTTTTCTTTTGCGCCGCTTTCATCCGGTCTGGATATTTCTTTTGATCGCGGAAATGCAGCGGGTCGGTGATGGGTTTTGGTACGTCCACTTCAACAAAAATACCACCGTCAAACAGGGCTTCCAGCCGCGCGCGCGGGCTAATCCTCATGTGGTGATCGCAATGGGTGCAGACGTTCAAATTCTCCGACAGCTCTCGGTGAAACAACATCGTGCCACATTCGGCGCATTTGGTCCAAAGATTTTCGGGAACTTCGCGGCGTGAAAACAGCGAGTTAATCTTTGGCCTGACGTAGTTAGAAATCCAATTCAACGCGTGTGTTTCCTGTTTTGTATGACTTAAGGCCAGTTAATCATCTGCGGGACAAATTGCAACTCACCTGCGCAGCGTGAAGCGGACAGTGAGATAGGCCAGCAGAAGAAAGGCAGCGTCATATGGCACGAGTGAGATTAACTTCTCCTCATCCATGATGGAAAAATCATAGGTAAAAAGCGCCAGCCCGCCGAGGTAATCTGGAAACCCAAATAGAATAATAGCATAAAAGTTCCAAACAAAATGAAGCGCGATGGCCGGGCCAAGCGTGCCACTTCGCGCAGTGAGGTCGCCGGCGCACATGCCAAAGAGTGTTGTGGACAGAGCGATCCACGGCGCCGCTGCCCCCACGACGGCGGGGTCATAATGCAAAAGGCCAAAAATCGCCGAAGGGATCACGATCCAGACAAGTCTATGCAGGCCAAGCGCTGCCAACTGGCTTTGCAAATATCCGCGAAATACCAATTCTTCGGCACTGACCTGAACGAGCAAGAACACCAAGGAGAGGGGCAGCAGGCTGAGCCATTGGCTGAGCGGCAGGTTCGGTAGGAGCGTGATGCCATAATTTGCAATAGCAGCTACGGCGGTGGCCAAAGCCAACAGACCACCTAAGGATCGTAGAAACTGTCCTTTTGCGCGGGCGAAATCGCCGATGAGCAAAACTGGGTTGTAATTATGCAGGCTCCAGACCGTGAAACTAACCGCGGCCGTCATAAACCCAAAACTGCCCAGCAGCACAAACATTTGACTTGGGCTGCTGGGGCCGGGCATTTGCATCGTTTGCTCACACCAAGCTTGGCCCATGATGGAGATAAGCCCCTTCCAGACCAGGCCTAAAAATAGTGAGTAGAGCAGAGTTGTGACCATAATTCCGAGCATCAGCCTCAGGAGGCTTGCCTTCGGACGCGCCCGGGCGATGAGAGCTTCATAGGGTTCGTAAGACATAAGATAAAGGATACCGCGCCCGCGTGGTACTGGCCAGAGTGAAAGGCATCGCTGCGCATAGCTTAGGTGACCTTCACTCTTGTCCCAAGCTCGTGAAGCGCTTAAACAACCGCAAAGCTTTATACAAAGGGTCTCGCAATGAATAAGCCTGTCTTCGATAAATCCAATTTGCCCAGCCGCCATGTGTCGGTCGGTCCTGCGCGTGCGCCGCACCGATCCTTTTATTATGCGATGGGCATGACAGCCGAAGAAATCGCACAGCCTTTTGTGGGCGTTGCCACCTGTTGGAACGAGGCAGCACCCTGTAATATTTCGCTCAACCGTCAGGCCCAGGCCGCTAAGATCGGTGTGAAACATGCTGCAGGAACCCCTCGGGAATTCACCACAATCACGGTGACGGATGGGATTGCGATGGGACATGAGGGGATGCGGTCCTCCCTGGCCAGTCGTGAGGCGATTGCCGATACGGTTGAGCTGACCGTGCGCGGTCATTGCTATGATGCGCTGGTGGGGCTTGCAGGTTGCGATAAATCCCTACCTGGTATGATGATGGCGATGGTGCGGCTAAATGTGCCATCAGTATTTATCTATGGCGGATCCATCTTGCCGGGCACGATGAATGGCAAAGACGTGACGGTACAAGATGTGTTTGAAGCCGTGGGCCAGCACCAGGCCGGTCAACTTTCAACTTGTGAGCTTGAAAAATTGGAAGCGGTGGCCTGTCCCTCGGCGGGCGCTTGCGGCGGGCAGTTTACGGCCAATACGATGGCCTGTGTTTCTGAGGCGATTGGCCTGGCCTTGCCAAACTCCACAGGGGCTCCCGCGCCTTATGAATCGCGCGACCAATATGCAGTTGCCTCCGGTGAAGCGGTGATGAACTTGCTGGATAAGAACATTCGCGCCCGCGATATCGTGACACTGAAATCTTTGGAGAACGCGGCGCGGGTTGTGGCTTGTACGGGCGGATCGACCAATGCTGGCTTGCACCTGCCAGCGATTGCCCATGAGGCGGGCTTGGAATTTTATCTTGATGATGTCTGCGATATTTTCCGCGATACACCTTACTTTGTCGACTTGAAGCCCGGTGGGCAATATGTTGCCAAAGACCTCTATGAGGTTGGTGGTGTTCCGGTTGTAATGAAGGAGCTGCGCAAAGCGGGTTTGATGCACGAAGATTGCATGACCGCAACTGGGCGTTCAATGGGTGAAGAGCTGGACTTGATTGAACGGGAAGCCGATGGGCGGGTGATCTATCCGGTCGAAACTCCCATCACAAAAACAGGTGGCGTTGTGGGCCTCAAAGGCAATCTTGCTCCTGAAGGCGCGATTGTGAAAGTGGCGGGTATTGCGGCGCAGCATCAGATTTTTACCGGCCCTGCGCGGGTTTTTGATTGCGAAGAAGACGCGTTTGAGGCCGTTAAAGAGCGTGCCTATGAAGAAGGTGAGGTATTGGTGATCCGCAATGAAGGCCCATCAGGCGGTCCGGGCATGCGCGAAATGCTCTCCACCACAGCGGCGCTTTCGGGCCAAGGCATGGGCAAAAAAGTTGCGCTCATCACAGACGGTCGGTTCTCCGGTGCGACCCGTGGTTTCTGCGTTGGCCACGTTGGGCCTGAGGCGGCGGCCGGTGGTCCGATCGCTTTGATTGAAACAGGCGACTTAGTCACGATCAATGCGATGTCTGGTGAGTTGAATGTTGATTTGACCGACGAACAATTGGCCGAACGCAAAGCCAAATGGAAAGGCTCGCGCGAAACCATCTACGCCAGCGGCGCGCTTTGGAAATATGCCCAATTAGTGGGTCCAACCTACCGAGGTGCGGTGACCCATCCCGGCGGCAAAGCAGAGCGTCACGAATATTTTGATCTCTAGGCTTCTCTGGGCAGCCAGCCTGTTTGCCATGGCTGGCTGCCAAACATATGTTTTTGACAGGGTAGAATCTGCGCGCGCTCCAGGCGCCCAGGTATCTTTGCCCAGCGGCATCACAATTGCTGCACCCAAGGGTTATTGCCGCGATCGTCGCAGCGGTCGCCGGGGTGCGGTGGTCTTTGCACGCTGTTTCAATTTGAGGGCAGTTTTCTGACTCTTGCCATTGATCTGCCTATCTGGGGCAATTTTTGCAGAGCGTCCGGCGGGTTTTACGGTACGTTTGAACATCAAACATGGGCCCAATACCGAACAACTCATTCAGGCGCATGATCTCAATCATTCAGAGATTGGAGCGGAATTTGATCTTGCGCATTTGAACATCAACGTGAAGCGCGTGGAAAAAGTTTGGCTGGATCTGGTGTTTGAGATCCCGAATTTTAACCGCATTTCAGTGACCGATCTCGCGTTTCACAAGCGACCGAGGGGAGGAATTTGATGACGAGGATCGCACTATGAGTCACCTCACGCATTCCGAGCTGAGAAATGGAATTTGGTTAAGGCGGCTGGAGGGCATCTCGGAGACGCCAGCTGTGATCGTAACCTACCAGGGGGTTGAGATTGCGGGTGTATCGGTGAAGCCCATTGCCGATAATATATTTGGGGCTTGGACCTCTCCCTACCGCTTGAGATGCTGCCAGACGGTGTTCACAGCTGTATAATCTCATTGGCGACCGGTGAGAAAATCGGTAATTTGACGGTGATCGCGGGTGACGTATTGGCCGGTGATTTGCGCGCCGAAATAGAGCAGTTACGCGCGGAACTGAATCTGCTCAAAACGGTTGTGCGTCGCGGATTGAGCGAACCTAAGGACGCGCCGGCACCAAAATTACTTCGACCCGACGATTGATCTCGCGCCCCTCTGGCGTGGCGTTGCTGGCCAAGGGTGCGAAATATCCGATCCCCTCACAGCTGATACGCGTCGGGGAAATCTGGGGAAATTGACGGAGTAACATGCTCCGCACCGCCTCGGCTCTTTGTTTGGACAGTTCAAGATTGGCCTCATGTGATCCGCTGGAATCCGTGTGACCTATGAGGGCGATGGATTGATCGCCGTGGCGGGTCAAATAGGCACCTAAAGCCTGTAGGGAGGCGAAACTTGCCTTGTCCAAACGTGCCGATCCGGCGTCGAAGGTGAGATCTGCCAGCACATAGCGCCCGGTGGTGTTGAGATCTGTTTCCAAAAACCCACTGGCAGATGCCGGCAGCGCCGCTGACAGCTGAGGCATCGGCGTGCCGGACTGTCTAACTCGGGTGAGTTGTACATGGGTTTGACTGAGAGAGCGGCTGATCAATATCCATAGGCCATGAGTATTGTTTTTCTGCCCACTCAAAAAGACGTAGTCGCCAAGATCCACGAACATCTGCGGGGGTGGCAAAACCGGCAGGGTGAAGCGGAACTCATAACCGCCACAGGTTTGATCTACGCAGTGAAGGGCTAGCTCATAGCCCTGTGCTTCCAGTTGCGGCCAAATAGCGGCGGCCACGACATCGGGCTTGCGGCTCTCGCTCGAGTGAAACGTGGCTGTCGTGATCTGTCCCGTGAGTGTGATGCTGGGTACCTCGGAGCCGTTCCACACTCCGGTGGGTAATGTCAGGGTCGCCAAGCCCTGTTCACTTTCGCTGCTTTGAATCAGCCCCATGGGCATAGCCAGCTCAAGCGCTTGAGCGGACATAGGCAGAAAGAACAAAAAAGCGAAGCTGCGTAGCATCTGTGTCCTAGCGGTGTTGTGCGTGGTACTGCGCATTTGGGCGCATATCAGTGGCGCTGGCAATCCGGTTGGTCATGTTAAAAAATCCTGTCACTGCTGAAATATCCCAAATGTCGCGGTCCGAAAACCCCACAGAGCGCAGGGTGGCGCGGTCCGCCTCTTCAATATGATGGCTGCTTTCCGTCATTAGGGCGGCAAAATCAAGCATGGCTTTCTGCCGGGCGTCCAAATCGGTGCTGCGGTAATTCATTACCAATTGCTCCCCCAAGATGGGATCTCCTGAAAGGGCGCGTACCGCCGCCCCATGGGCCGTGAGGCAATAAAAGCACTTATTTATCGAGGATACGACGACAGCAATCATCTCTCGCTCGAGTTTCGACAGGCCGCTGTCAGCCAGCATGACATCGTTATAGAGCGTGGTGAACGCATTTAATTTATCAATGTCAAAGGCATAGGCCTGCAATACATTCGGAACCATGCCTAGTTTTTCTTGACAAATGTCAAAATATTTTTGCGTCGCCTCAGGTAAAGGCGAGACCGCGGGAAGGTTCAAAGCGGTGGGGGAATCAGTCATGTGGTGTCCTTTATACGATAGTGATAATGCCCCACGGGACGCATGCCCAAAGAGCTATAAAGACGATTTGCGGCTTGATTGTCGCGGGTCGTCATCAGGGCCATATATTTTGCACCGTGATCTTCGGCCCATTTTGCGGCCTGTGCCATTAGCTTTCTTGCCACGCCCATGCGGCGGAAGGCCGGCAGGACCTCAACCGCATGCAGCATGGCAATCTCCTCATCAAGCGCTAGGAATCCGACTCCGGCCGGAGAGTCTCCACTGCGGGCGAGGAGCGCGGTTTTTGGGGTCTGCACTCGGTGCATCAGAGCGATGCGTGGCTCGTGAACGCCGCCTGCTGCCCAAATCTCCCGCATGATGTGCAAGGGTTCCCAAATACAATAGCTTTGCGCCCGGGGCAGGGACGCGGGACGCAAACGCGCGGTTTCACATAGATAAAGGATCACCGGATCGATGATCTCATAGCCGCGGGCTGCAAGTGCCGCATCGAGGATCGCATCGCCGTCGCGGATCATAAATAGGTGTTCTTGCCCCATCGTCGTTAGGGTTGCTTCGATCCACTCTATATTGGCCAAGTCCTTTTGGGCCAATGTGACAGCCGACACACGTTTACCACCACCCGCCCCATCGCGAATCTCCCAGCCCGCCTCTTGGCGGGTCGTGCGTGCCGGCCAAGTGGTTGCGGTGGCTTCATACAATCGGTGGGCGGTGGGTAGGGTCATTGTGGAAATTCACCCTGCAAGGCCGCCAGTGCGTTTTGCAGCTGGGTTTCATCTGTGCCACGAAAGACGATATTTGCGCCAAATAGCCCGTCTTTTTGGAACGGATAGCAGCCGATTGACAGCTCGGGGAAGGTCTTGGCCAAGAGGCCAAGTGGGGTGGCGATATCTCCCTCCCCGCGATCCACCCGATAGGTGACACTCAGCAGCGGCTTGCCGCCTGTGAGGCTGGGAAGCACGCTGGCAACCATGGCCTGAAAAATCGAGGGCACCCCGGCCATCACATGCACGTTTTGCAACGTAAAACCGGGCGCTTTGCTCACTGGATTGTCGATCAGGTGCGCGCCATCGGGGATACGCGCCATGCGCAGACGTGCTTCATTTAGAACTTGGCCATTGGCGTCATAATGGGCTTGTAATATGGCGCGGGCATCGGCACGCACACCGATTGAGACGCCGAAGGCTGCCGCGATGCAATCGGCGGTGATGTCATCATGGGTGGGGCCAATGCCCCCGCTGGTGAACACATGGGTATAGGCGGCGCTGAGTGCGCGCGTCGCATGGACGATCGCTTCCCTGTCATCGCTGATCACACGCACTTCTTTGAGATCAATGCCCTGTTCGGTAAGTTGGCTGGCAAGATGATACATATTGGCATCTTGGGTGCGTCCCGATAATATTTCATCGCCAATGACAAGCATCGCGGCTGTTGGATTTGGCATTGGGCATCCTTGCGCTCGAATATCCGTTAGGTATAGGCCTGCTCTATGCGCTTTCAAACCCCCCTTGTGCCAGGTCGGCTGATCAAACGTTATAAACGCTTTTTGGCAGATATTATTTTGGATGATGGTCGGCAGGTGACCGCTCATTGTGCCAATCCTGGCGCTATGACTGGCCTTCAGGAACCGGGTCTGCGTGTCTGGCTTGAACCCAATGATGATCCCAAGAAAAAGCTCAAGTTTGGCTGGCGCGTGGCGCAGCTGGATAGCGGTGCATGGGTTGGGATAGACACCAGCTTGCCGAATAAAATCATTCATGAGGCTTTGCGCGCGCAAAAAATTGCTGAACTTGCCGAGTATGACACCATCCAGCCCGAGCAAAAATATGGCGCAAACTCGCGGGTAGATTTTTTGTTGAGCGCGCCCACACTGCCGCAAGCCTATGTTGAGGTCAAGAATGTGCATCTTTTGCGCAGCGGCGATTGGGCCGAGTTTCCCGATACGGTCACAGCGCGCGGGTTAAAACATTTGGACGTTTTGGGAGATATGGTAGAGGCGGGCCATCGTGCAGTGTTGATCTACTGTGTCCAGCATACTGGCTGCGCGCGGTTCCGATTGGCGACAGATTTGGATCCCGCCTATGCGGAGGCGAGCAAACGCGCCCTGCAGCGCGGAGTGGAGATGCTGTGCTACAGCTGTGCGGTGAGTTGTGAGCAGATCACCCTTGAGCGCGCGTTACCGCTTCATATACATAGCCCTGCGCAGAGTTGAATTTTTCCTGTCATGGACTGGCTGTGCGCGTGACCTTGGCCTATAGAGAATGAAGATCTGATTTAGGAGCATTCACGTGACCTCAGCCCGTGGACGACTGACCAAAGATGGTATCCGAATTTTTGAACCCGGTGACTTTGCGGGCATGAAAGAAGCTGGCCGGGTCGCTGCGACAATTTTGGATGACATAATTCCCTATATTACCGTTGGGCAAACCACCGGGGAGATTGATCGGGTGATTACCGACATGGTGTCCGCACATGGGGCGATCTCTGCTACGATTGGGTATAAAGGCTATCTGCACGCCAGCTGTATTTCGGTCAATCATGTGGTCTGCCACGGCATTCCGGGAAACAAGCGCATAAAAGATGGCGATATTCTGAATATTGATGTGACTGTGATCGTTGATGGTTGGTATGGGGACACCAGCCGCATGTATGTGGCTGGTACACTGCCGCGCAAATCTGAACGGTTGATTCAAGTAACCCATGACGCATTGTTCAAAGGGATTGCCGCGGTCAAACCCGGCAATACGTTTGGCGATATTGGTCACGCCATTCAAACCTATGTGGAAGCGCATCGCATGAGCGTGGTCAAAGATTTCTGTGGTCACGGCTTGGGGCAAGTGTTTCACGCGCCGCCCAATGTATTGCATTATGGCCGTGCCGGCACAGGCCCTGTTCTGGAAGAGGGCATGTTCTTTACCATTGAGCCTATGGTCAATCTGGGGCGGCCTGAAACCAAAGTTCTTGCTGATGATTGGACTGCTGTGACCCGTGATAAATCCTTATCTGCGCAATTTGAGCATTCGGTGGGCGTGACAGAGACGGGTATGGAGATTTTTACACTGTCGCCAAAGGGTCTATTTCACCCAACCTATAGCTAGGTCTCCATAGGAAAGACCTCTGGTTCACAGAACATTATAGCAGATATTCTCCGTCCGATGGTGACGCTGGGCCACGCCTACCCAGGCAAACGTGGCCCTCGTTTGAGTGCCGAAATCGGTTTATGCGCAGACCTTTAAGCGATTTCCCCGATCTAGACATTTATCCGAAAGCTAAGTTTCCTAGGCTTGTGGGCGCCGTAGTTTTGCGTTGCCGCCCATGTTTGGCTTGCCCTTGGGCTTGCCGCCGCGCCCTTTGGGCTTACCGGCAAATTTGGCACCTGACGGACCGCGATGTGGTCGGGCGCCATGGCCAACTGGCCCCTGTGCCTGGTCCGACGATTGTCCTTTTGACTTGCGGCTTTTGGGCTTTGGCGCTTGCAGGGCTGGACCATCATTTGTGGGATCCCAACGTCCTTCGGGCGCGGGTTTGGCCTCAGCGCGTGTCGTATGGGTCTTTGGAGCGCCGCCGCGCCCGCCGCAGGGCTGCTCCTTGCCCCAATTGTCGTCATGGCGCCGCCCGCCGCCACCACGTCCGCTGGGTTGTTTGCGCTTTGGTTTGCGGGTGTCCACGCCGGGCACAAGATCCCAACGCCGACCGGAGGCAATTGGAATTTCCATTTTCAAAACTTTTTCAACATCCTTCAACTCGCCCATCTCATCGGGTGCCACAAATGCAATCGCCCGACCATCCCGGCCAGCGCGCGCGGTGCGGCCAATGCGATGCACGTAGTTTTCTGGCACATTGGGCAGATCGTAATTGTAAACGAAACGCACATCAGGGATGTCGAGGCCACGGGCCGCAACATCGGTCGCGACCAACACTTTGATCGTCCCACCGCGCAGCGCATCAATGGCGCGCTGTCTTTGGCCTTGGGATTTATTGCCATGCACCGAATCGGTGGCATAGCCCGCTTTGCTCAAAGTTTTCATCAGACGCTCAGAGCCGTGTTTGGTTCGGGCAAAAACGATGGCAGCATCGCCGCGATGTTCGGCGAGTTTCTCAATCAGAAAATCGGTCTTCGCAGCCCCTGCCACGAAATGCACCTCTTGGGTGATTTTGTCAGCAACCTCGCCGGGGCGGGAGACCGCAACGCGCTCTGGGTTTTTCAAATAGGTCGCGGCCAGTTCGTTCATATGTTTCGGCATTGTGGCCGAGAACAACATGGTTTGACGTTCTGCGGCCAGTAACGGTGCGATTTGGCGCAGCGCGTGGATGAAACCAAGATCCAGCATTTGATCGGCCTCATCCAAGATCAAAAATTGCGTCTCGGACAGGTCAACGGCCTTGCGTTCGATCAGGTCAATAAGACGGCCAGGGGTGGCAATCAACAAATCGGTGCCACGGGCCAGACGGTTGATCTGCGCGCTGATCGACATGCCGCCAACAACCAGGCCAACTTTGATATGCGTTCCTTGCGAATAGGCGGTGAGATTGTCTTTAATTTGTCCAGCCAATTCGCGCGTGGGTGCCAAAATCAAACCGCGCACGGTTTTTGGAGCTGGTTTTTTGCCAACCTTCAGCAGATGATTCATGAGTGGCAATCCAAAGGCGGCGGTTTTTCCGGTCCCGGTTTGCGCCAGCCCCATCACATCACGCCCCTTGAGGGCATGGGGGATGGCTTGGATTTGAATCGGAGTTGGATCAACAATACCTTGCTCTTGGAGTTGTTCCACAAGGCGGGGCATAAGGCCCAGTTCTTCAAACGTCATAATTTATCCCTTGCGCCAGGGGGCGCAGTTGTAGCGGATCACTTCGATCATTTGGGCGGGATTGCCCTTTGACTGTAACACGCACCCCTAAGGACAGCCCCTAGGGTCGGTCAGGTCAAAGTGCTGCAGGTGCAGTCATAATTGCCAACCGGACAAGGCCGCAGCTAGGCCCACATGCAGCGGAAGTCAATCCCGCAGGTGATATGACATTCTATGAAAAGACCTCTGCATAACTCCCGATTCTGTGTGCTTGTGGCAAGCGCCAGCCCCTCGGCGGGTGCAGTGACCGATTTAAGCTATTGAAATATTGAAAGTAACAAGATTATTGCAACCGCTTCCCCAAAAGCCCTCCCTAGCTTTTGGCCGGCGCTTGGATAGGTTGCAGAAATGTCATCGTCGTTCCGCCAAATTTCCGGCTGTCGCGCAGGACAAATCCTTTGGGCGTCATGGCGCTGGCCTCCTCAAAAATGATCCATGCATCGGCTGCAATCCAGCCCTGAGACAAAGCGCTGCTCAAGGCCTGATGCCCAAGGGATTTGCCATAGGGGGGGTCCAAAAATATCAAATTACAGGGGGCGCCAGGTGGCAATTTTGTAGCGTCTTGGGCCATGAGTTTACAGCGGTCTTGGGCGCGCATTTTTGCTATATTTTCGCCGATCAGCTTTTGCCCAACACGGCCGTTCTCCACGAAAGTGACATGCTGGGCACCCCGCGATAAGGCCTCCAAACCAAGCGCACCGGTCCCTGCAAAGAGATCTAGGACCCTGAGATCTTGAAAATCGATCCAATTGCGCAAAACATTAAACAGAGACTCACGTACCCGGTCAGTGGTGGGGCGCAGATGTGCAGCGGGATCGCCCTTGCCAATTTCAGCCAAGCGCAACCCGCGGTTTTGGCCGGCGATAATCCTCATCCGCGCAGCAGGGCTTTAAGGTCACTGCTGGGGTCTGCCACAAGGGTGGGATCGACGGTTTTGCCCGCCTCAATCAGGCGTTTGGCCACCATATAGGCCCGTGGATCATTCATCGCATCAACCGCTAACAATTGCCCGCCCTTGTAATGCCAATGCGAGCGTCCCGCGTCTCCTTGTCGTGTGACAACCTTGTCGAAACCCTGATTGAGCCCAGCAATCTGCAATTTGACGTCATATTGATCCGACCAAAACCATGGGGTGGCATGATACTCTTTCGCCGCGCCAAGCATATTTGCCGCAACCACCTCGGCTTGATCGATGGCGTTGGGCACGCTCTCCAAGCGAATGCGCCCATCTTTGTAGGGGAAACTTGCACAATCGCCAGCGGCCCAAATGTTGGGTCCAGAGGTCTGACCCAAGGCATTTGTTTCAATTCCGTTATTGAGTGTCAGGCCAGCCGTTTCTGCCAGCCCCGTATTGGGTTGGATACCGACGCCAACCAGCGCAAAGTCAATATCTAGGGTCGTACCATTGCTGAGGGTCGCGCCTGTGACATGCTCCGCGCCAGTCAAACGCGTCAATCCGACCCCTTCAAGGAGCGTCACGCCATGGCTTAAATGTAGCTCGCGAAAATAATCTGAGGTCTCCGCGCAGGCCACCCGCTGCAAAATGCGGTCTGCCATTTCAACCAATGTGACCTTAAGGCCGCGTTTTGCCGCCACTGCCGCGGCCTCCAAACCGATATACCCTCCGCCGATAATCAATACATGCCCGCCGCGTTCAAAGGCCGGGCGCATGGCATCGACATCTGCCAGCCCACGCATCGCAAATACATTCTTTAATCTGCCACCAATCGCCTCGGGCAGCAGACGTGGGGTCGAGCCGGTGGTCAAAGCCAGTTGATCGTAGTGCACTGTTTCTGCATCCAAAGAAATCATCCCTGCCACCGGATCAATGGCGGTGACCTGCGTGCCCAGGCGCAGCTCAATGTTCTGATCGCGGTAAAGCTCCTCGGGTCGTAAGTAGAGGCGCTCCAGAGCTATTTCACCCAAAAGATAGGTCTTTGACAGGGGGGGGCGTTGGTAGGGCGCATAGGGCTCCTCGCCAATCAAAGTGACCGTGCCTTGATAGCCTAAGGCCCGCAATTTGGTTGCTAGGGAGGACCCGGCTTGGCCTGCTCCGATAATAACAATTCCCGACATTGCGCGCGACCTCTGGTAAGTTGTTTCGAGTAATCTATAACTAAGGTCTCATGATTTTCAATTAACGAAGGAATACCAAAATGGCAATATCGCAAGGTGACAAACTGCCCGATGCATTGCTGCGACGGATGGGAGATGACGGGCCCGAAGAGACCAGCATTGCGGCATTGACTGCAGGCCGAAAAATCATCTTGTTTGGCCTGCCTGGCGCCTTCACACCGACGTGTTCATCGGCCCATGTTCCATCCTTTATCCGAACCAAAGATGCATTCTTTGAAAAGGGCATCGAAGAGATTATCTGCGTGTCCGTCAACGACGTGCATATCATGCGCCAATGGGGCAATGTCACTGGGGCCACGGCCGCCGGTTTGAGCATGTGGGCCGATCCAGCCAGCGAATTTACCACGGCTATTGGCATGAATTTTGACGTAGAGGTGCTCGGGTTTTACGGGCGCTCGTCGCGTTATGCGATTATCGTGGAAGACGGGATCGTGACGCAGCTCAATCAGGAAACCCAGCGCGGTGTCTGTGACATTACTGGCGGCGAGGCGCTGTTGGAAAGTCTCGGGTAGATCTCCCACCGATGCAAATCAACTGGCTGCGGCATCCATTTGCTGGGCCAGTTTGACATCCAATTCAGACAGGCCATCGCAGTCATGGGTGGTTAAAATCACCGTGACGCGATTGTATGTATTGGACCATTCGGGATGGTGATCTAATTTTTCTGCCCAAAGTGCCATTTCACTCATCCACCCCCAGGCGCTGCGGAATGATTTGAACTTAAAATTTTTGCGCAATGCGTCGCGCCCTTCGACCATCTCCCATCCGGAAGCGAAAAGGTCGGTCAAAGCGCTGCGGTCTTTCAAGGCTTGGGTCATTGTTGTTCCTCTCGGGTTACGGTTTTGAACGGCCCATAGCTTGTGAGCACATTGATCTCATCATCCACCGCGTCGCGTTCAGCCTCAAGATAGCGGGCGACGGCTTGGGAAAACCCGGCATCGCCAAACCAATGCAGGGAATGGGTGGCCACGGGCAAATAGCCTCTGGCCAATTTATGCGCACCCTGCGCGCCGGCTTCTACCCGCTGCAATCCCTGCGCGATGGCGAAATCGATGGCCTGATAATAGCACAGTTCAAAATGCAGGCAGGGAAAATCTTCTGTGCAGCCCCAATATCGGCCAAAAAGCGTATCTTGGCCAATAAAATTCAGAGCGCCCGCGATATAGCGCCCCTCGTATTTGGCAAGCACCAACAGCATATCGCGGCGCAAATGCGCGTGCGCCTCGTCAAAAAACTGCCGTGTGAGATAGGGCGTGCCCCATTTTCGCGCGCCGGTGTCCTGGTAAAAAACCCAAAACGCATCCCAGTGGTGCGGCTCGATGTCATCGCCGGTAAGCACTTCGAATTCGCCCCCAAAATTCTGTGCTTGAGCGCGCTCCTTGCGGATGTTTTTGCGTTTGCGACTGCTGAGGCTCGCCAGAAAATCATCAAAATTTTTGTAGCCGTTATTAATCCAGTGGAATTGTTGCGAACGGCGCGGCATGAGCCCCATCTGCGCACCTGCCTCGGCTTCGTCCCCTGTGCAAAAAGTGATGTGTAGCGAAGACAGATCATTTTCCGCGGCGAGCTTGATGGCGGCTTGCACCAAGGCGGATTGCGCCACCTCCTGATGCTCAGGGCGCACCAGCAGCCTGCGTCCGGTGGCTGGTGTATGTGGCACGGCCATTTGCAGTTTTGGATAATAGCGCCCGCCAGAATTCTCATAGGCCTGGGCAAAATTATGGTCGAAAATATATTCGCCCTGACTGTGGGATTTGCCATAGAGAGGCGCGACACCAATGGTGTCACTGTCGCGCTTGGCTTGCAAGTAATGTGGCGTCCAGCCTGTGCCTGGTCCCACCGATTGGCTATCTTCCAGCGCTTTTAAAAAACGGTAGGTGGTGAACGGGTCAAACGGGGCCCGACCCACGGCCTCCGGGCAGGCGCAGCGGTCCCACTCGGTCTCAGGAATTTGAGACAGGCTGGTGAGCACGTCGATCTCAATTTGCGTATCTTTGCTCACGAAGGTCTCGATTTATTGCCTAATCACAAAATGCGTCATGTGAGCGAAAGGTCAAGGTAGATATCCCTCGAAAGTGACATTGTCCGCGATGCTGCGCGCGCGGCGCTCTTCATCTCGTGATCTGACGGTCCAACAGAGCACGGGAACCCCTTGTGCTTTGAGCGCGCTCACAGGAAGATCGTCTAATTGTGTTTGATTGTGAGAAATAAACCCCGCACCGGAGGCGCCAAAATCTAAAATCTGACCGAGGTGTTCGCGCCGATCGGCGTTGATGTCTGGCCAACCCTCTGGCTCAAAACGATCCGTGACCAATCCCAGCGGGATATCTGCTCGGATCTCGCCGAATGCGCTTACCGAATGCGGATTGAAAGACATGACCGCGACCGGCCCGCGATAGGGCCGCAAAGCCGTTGCCACCGCGGCTTCAAGCGGGCCGACGTCTTGTCCCATATTGCCGTCTTGATCTTTGATTTCAACGAGGAGCGGGACGCGGCCTGCGATCAAATCTAAGACCTGTTTGAGATCGGCAATGGTGTCGTGCCCACCACTCAGTTTGATGCCCGATAGATCTGCAGCCAGTCTTTGCGCGATGGGGCCAATCTGATCGGTTAGGCGGTCAAGGTGGTCGTCATGAAACACCATCGCCGCCCCGTCGCTGCTCATTTGCACGTCCAGTTCAATCCCGTATCCCGCCGCGATGGCTGCGCGAAACGCCGCGAGGGAATTTTCTGGCCGCCCGTCGGATGCGTCATGCAAGCCGCGATGCGCAATTGGGTGGGTCAAAAAACAGGCGGGAAGGGCTGTCATGCGATTTGGAAAATACCTTCAATCTCAACCGCAACACCCAATGGCAAAGAGGGGGCAGAGACCGCGGCGCGGGCATGCCGGCCAGCATCGCCGAGGGCTTCGACCAAGAAGTCTGAGGCGCCGTTGATAACTTTTGGTTGCTCTGTGTAATCTTGTGTGGAATTCACAAAACCGGACAATTTTACCACGCGCACAAGCCGGTCGAGATCACCGCCACAGGCGGCTTTGACCTGTGCCAAAAGCGAGATCGCGCAGGTGCGTGCAGCGACGACGCCCTCTTCGGTGCTCATCGTGTCTCCCAGCTTGCCGGTGATAAAGCCATTGGCGTCCTGGCTGATTTGACCAGAAACAAAGACCAAGTCCCCCACCTGTACAAAAGGTATATAATTGGCCGCAGGTGCCGGAGCATCTGCCAGGGTCACGCCCAATTCCGCGAGGCGGGTTTCAAATTTTCCGGTCATATCGTCACTCCTTTGAACTGTTTGACCACAGCGATAGGCGGAAACATGCGGTGAGAAAAGCAAAAATTAATATTCCCGCAGCGCTTGCGTAAAATAGTTACGGATGGGTTCAAGCATATAGTCCAAAGGGCTGCGGTTGTGCGTGCGAATAAATACCTGTGCTGGCATGCCCGGACGCAAGAGAGGCGTCCCGCCTTTTAGAGAGGTATTTTCGCGCGGGGGCAAAGCAATCTCAACCATATAATACGGCGGGCTGTCTGGTCGGCTTTGAAAGGTATCGGCTGAAATTTTATGTAGCCGGCCTTTTAAGTCTTGCACCGCCCCTTTGTGCAGAAGTTTAATGATGCTGGCTTGTCCCACAAAAAGATGATTGATCTCCTCAGGGACGATTTTGGCCGTGATCACAAAGGGTTGGTCATTGGGTGCAAGATGCAAGATTGGTTTGGCCGGTTGTACGACCGCTTGCGCACCGGAAATGGTCAACCCATGGACAACCCCGTTGATCGGCGCGGTGAGGGTGAGCCCCGCCAGCTCTTGTTTCAGTCGGCGGCGATCTGCGCGCAGCCGCAGCTCTTGCGGGTGCAGATCGCGCAGGGCTGTAATGGCCGCCTTATGATCGGCAGCAATCTGGCGCAACCGGTCGATTTCAATTTCGTGAAGCTGCGTTTGTGCTTCGGCGCGTTTGGCGCGAAGTTGCGGGATCTTGCCGAGGAGCGCAGCCTCCTGCTGCTGAAGTGCGGAGCGCTGTGCCCGGTCGGCGAGCCCTTTGGCGCTCAAAGAAAATTGAGCCACCAGTTCTTTGCCCAAAAGCGCAAGCTGTCGCTCCGTGGCTTGGACCTGGGCGCTCAGGCCTTCAATTTCCAGGCCCATTTGTGCGGTTTGATTGTGTAATTTTTCAGTTTGAAGCCGATATGCGAGATGGGTTTCGAAAAGTTGTACTTGTCCTTGGAGCATAAGCTGCAGGTCTGGATCCTCCGCCGCTTTGGTCTGTAAAACCGGATCAAATTCGATGGAGAGGCGATCATCACGCTCGGACAGTAAACGTGCGCGCCGCGCCATGATCTCCAACAGGTGACTCTCCGTGAGATCCAGATCCACGTTTTGTGCTTGTCCACCCAATTGCAATAAGGCTGTGCCCGTTTGCACAACATCGCCCTCTTTGACCCATAGAGTGGCCACCTGATCGCCTGTTGGATGTTGGATCGCGTGGTTGTGTCCCATGGGGGCGACCTGTCCCCAGGCAACCACCGCTCCTGACAAGGTGACAGAGACCGACCAAAGCGCAAAACCACCGACAAAACCTATGGTGCATAGGCTCCCTCCCTATGGCGACATATTTTGTGACACTAAATTGCATGCGGCGCCTGACTACGGGATGACAGTGCGGAAATATCCGCATGATTTTTAACCATTTTACGAAGGATGTCTTCCTTGGGGCCAAAGGCTGTGATTTGGCCGCTTTCAATCACCATGAGGGTATCGCATTCTTGAATAGCCGCTGGGCGATGAGCGATGATGAGCACCGTATTGCCTTTGCGCTTGAAGCGTCGCACCGCAGCGTTGAGCGCCGCAACGCCCTCATTGTCCAAATTGGAATTTGGTTCGTGCAGAACCAAAAGCACCGGGTCGCCAAAAAGGGCACGCGCCAAACCAATACGCTGTGCCTGCCCGCCGGACAATTGGCACACATCCGTGTCAAATCCTTGTGGCAATTGGGTGATCATTTCAAAGGCGCCTGCATTACGGGCGGCCGTGAACAGCAGGTCTTGCGGCGGGTCTGTCTGATATCGGGTGATGTTTTCGGCCACTGTGCCTGGCAATAGCTGCATTTTTTGTGGCAAATATCCGATGTATTGTCCCAGGTTATCCGTGTCATAGGCGGTAAGGGCTGTTCCTCCTAATTGCACGGCGCCATAGGGTAGAACGTGGTCATAGACATGCAGCATATAAAGCGGGCCGGTCAGCAGTAAGAGATTGACCAAAAAACTGAACAGGCCCACGATCACGAAAAGATGTCGTAAGCTGGCACGAACGTGCCCTAAGTCATTTCTCTCATATTGATATTTGTCTTTCATGCCCTAACTCTTTCGAGAAGCCGCGCGCAATGCTGTAACCGATTTGCCACAAATTATTAGGGCAGCATGCTTAACGTTTGCCCAACAGAGCACGAGAACCTATTACGAAGTTCAAAGCCAAAGGTGAGTCCATGATGGAACGGTTGTCAATTTTCGCGGTCGCATCTCTCGTGATGGTTGTGTCTGCCTGTAGCCCCGCGCAGGGCCCTGTCGCGGATGATCCCTTCGAGCGGATCAATCGTGGCACCCACGCTTTTAACAAAGGCTTGGACCGCAACATCCTATCGCCGATCTCCAAAACCTATACAGATGTCTTTCCTGATCCTGTGGAAAACAGTGTGTCGAATTTTGCACGCAACCTCAGCTTGCCAGGAAAGGTGGTCAACAACGTATTGCAATTGGATCTATCGTCTGCGGCGCGCAATACGGGAAGGTTTGTGCTCAACAGCACCATCGGTTTGGCAGGTCTGTTTGATCCCTCGCAAAAGATTGGACTTGTGGAAAAAGACACTGATTTCGGCGAGACTTTACAAGGTTGGGGCGTGGGCGAAGGCGCTTATGTAGAATTACCTGTGTTCGGCCCGTCAAACCTGCGTGACGGGATGGCGCTCTTTGTCGATATGCTCCTGTTGGATCCAGCTAGTCAAATACTAAAACCGCCAGTTTCAGAGTATCGCACCGCTTCTAATTTGGGAGAGCTGTTACAAAAAAGACAAATTTATAGTGCCCAGATCGATGAAGTTCTCTACAGTAGCGCCGACAGTTACGCCCAATCGCGGCTGGTTTATCTCCAAAGCCGTCGTTTTGAATTGAAAGACATTTCCGACGATGCCTATATCGATCCCTATGCCGAATTCGAATAAATCACATATTGCCCGCCGTACAGTTTTGTCGGGGCTTGCATCTTGCGCCTTGGCCGGCCCCGTCTTTGCTTTGGACAGACGAGAAGCGACCCAATTGGTCGATCAATTGGTCGGCCAGATCAATGCGGCGATTGACTCGGGCATATCTGAAACGAAGTTGATCGGCCGGTTTGAACGCATTTTCGCGGATTATGCCGATGTGAACATCATTGCCCGCTCAGCGCTTGGTCCTGCGGCCCGCACGGCCAAACCTGCGGAGATCGAGGCCTATGTCGTGGCGTTTCGAGGATATATTGCGCGAAAATACGGCAAGCGGTTTCATGAATTTGTGGGCGGTAAAATCGTGGTGACCGGAACCAGTGATCGTGGCAAATTCTATGAGGTGATGGCCGTGACCGAATTGCGCGGTTCTGCGCCCTTTGAAGTCGCCTTCCGGGTGTCCGACCGTTCGGGGCGGAATTTATTTTTTGATATCATCATAGAAGGCATCAGCCTTTTATCCTCGGAGCGGGTGGAGATCGGTGCTCTGCTCGACGCGCGCAACGGAAATATTGCGAAGTTGACCCAGGATTTAGCGCGCCTAGGATGACGGGCATCTGCCGCTAGGCCCGTCGGTGGTCTAATTTTCTTTTGAGAAGAGTCCGAAAAGAAGCTGCGTGAGGGTTTTTACTTTGGGCTTTTCTGGAGTGCCGTCGATCGGTGAGCGTCCGGCTCCCTCCGGGATGCGATCGCGCAACATCGGTAACGCACCAGGTTTGGCTTGCTCTGTTATGGCCAGCATGGTTTCCCGCCAGATATCCGCTGGGATACTGCCGCCTGTTACGCCTTTGAGTGGTCGGTTGTCATCGTAGCCCATCCAAACGCCTATAACAAAATCAGAGGTAAATCCAATAAACCAGGCATCCCGCGCCGCTTGGGTGGTTCCAGTTTTTCCCGCAATTTCAATGCCGTCAATCTGAGCGCGCTGTCCGGTGCCCTTTTGGATGACCTCATGCATCATAAAGGTAAGCTCTCGGGCTGTTTTGGTGCGAATGACGCGCTCGCCAATGCCCCCTGTGCGGCCTGCCAGTGGCTCACTTTCTCCCAAGAGCCTCAGCGACGTGATGCCATAGGGTTGAACGGATGTGCCGCCGTTTAGGATGCCCGCATAGGCACTAGTCATTTCGATCAAGGTGCTTTCTGATGTGCCAAGGGCCAGTGCAGGGCCATCTGCGAGCGCATCTTGTAAGCCAAAATCCCAAGCAATTTTTTGAACCGTGTCGCGGCCAATGTGCTCAGAAATCTTCACAGCTGGAATATTGAGCGATTCGGCCAGGGCTTGAGTATAGGTCACGTCTCCGGCGAAAGTTTTGCTGTAATTAGACGGGCTCCAAGCGCCGGATCCAGGAATATTGAGGGTGATTGGCTCATCACGAACGCGATCGAAGGGCGTATGGCCAAGCTCAAGCGCGGCGGCATAGACGAAGGGCTTGAAGGCAGATCCGGTTTGTCGTCGCGCCTGAGTGGCACGGTTGAACGCCCCGGTCGTGCGCGTGTCACGCCCGCCGATCATGGCCCGAACGGCGCCCTCTTTGTTCATTACCACAACCGCGACTTCTGCTTTGGAACTCTTCGAGATTTTGTCATCGAACACCCGGCGGACGGCCTGCTCTGTCGCGGTTTGAATGGTTTGATCCAACGTGGTTTGGATCAGTACATCTTCCGTGGTGTTGCGGGTGAAATACCTTGGACCTGTCGTCATGATCCAATCTGCAAAATACCCCCCCGCGCGGGCAGTGGCTGCAGGGCTGAGGGCCGCGGGGTTGGCAATGGCAAAGCTGGCCTCGGCAGCAGAGAGGTAATTCTCCCGCAGCATCAGCCCAAGGACCACGTTCGCACGCGCTTGTGCTCCCATCAGATTATGGGTGGGCGCTAGCCGCGATGGTGCTTTGAGCAAGCCGGCCAACATGGCTGCCTCCGCCGCATTTACTTGATTGGCAGATCTACTGAAATACCTTTGAGCGGCTGCTTCAAAGCCGCGTGCGCCGGCGCCCAATGCGACGCGGTTGAGGTAGATTGTCAGTATCTCATCTTTGGAGTAGCGCAGTTCCATCGCAAGCGCGAAGCTTGCTTCTTTGATCTTGCGCCAGAGTGTGGTGCGGCGGCATTGCCGCTCATATTCGCGTTCAGAGGGCCAATCATCCGTATTGAAGGCGACGCCCAAGCACAACAGCTTTGCAGTCTGCTGTGTGATGGTAGAGCCACCATGACCGGACAAAGGACCCCGTCCCTCACTCAAGTTGATCCGAATGGCAGAGGCCATACCGCGGGGGCTGATGCCAAAATGACGATAAAAGCGTCGATCTTCTGTGGCTACGACCGCGGCTTTCAAAAATGGTGAAATCGTCTGGGCGGTAATCATGCCGCCAAATTGGTCGCCGCGCCATGCGAAGACTGCACCAGTGCGGTCCATAAGAGTAACCGACCCGGCCGCCCGCCCGTCGATCATCTCATGAGCTTCGGGTAGAGTTGACGCGAAATAGGCAACACCGAGACTGATCAATAAACATACCACCAGCCCAAGCCGCCAGATGAGAGCCCAGAGCATGCGAAAGGGCAGCAAGAAAGCGCGCCACAGCAGGGCGCGGAGCTGCGCAAACCATCCCTTTGCAGGGGGTTTTTGCGGGGTTTGCCCCGGTTTTGGTTTGCGGGCGGGCAGCGGTCCTCTGCGATCTGCGACGAGGGATTTGCTTGGCCCTGAATATTTCTTTGCCATATGCCTGCTTGGTATTGCTTTATGAACGCAGTTTACCGCGCTGGAGTGCATTTGTTGAGCCCAGTGTGGCATGCTCGGCGGTAATTGACCATCTCCGGCTGTCTTGGCCTTCAATAAGCTTCGGCGTGCCCGGTTTCTGGCAGGTGCGATCCCGCCAGAAGGGCTGAATTTTACTGAATTTTATTTGAGGGCCGTAGCCAACGCTTGTGCCAAAATTGGCACGGTTTGCGCGTTGAGCCCGGCAATATTGATCCGGCTGTCACCGACCATATACACGCCATTGTCTGCACGCATGGTTTCGACCACTTCAGGCGAAACCCCCAAGCGCGAGAACATCCCACGATGTTTTGCGATAAAATCGAAACGGTCAGAATTTGTCCGCAGGCGCAGCTCGTCGGCCAGCTGCTGACGCAGGCCGAGCATGCTGAGGCGGGTATCTTCCAGCTCGCTGGCCCAGCTGCTGCGCAGTTCGGTATCGGCCAAAATCATCGTAACCAGCCGTGCACCGTGGTCGGGTGGAAATGAGAAATTTTGACGGTTCAAAAACGCCATATTGCCTTGGGTTGTCGCTGTCAGGGCGGCGCTTGGGGAGATGGCGATCAAAATCCCGGTACGCTCTCGGTAAATGCCGAAATTCTTTGAGCAGCTGGCCGCAATCAGGCATTCGGGCAATTGACTGGCAATTTTGCGGGTGAAACGCGCATCGTCTTCAAGCCCGTCTCCAAAGCCTTGGTAAGCGATGTCAACGAATGGAATCGCGCCATTGGCCGCAAGGGCGGCGATGATCTGATCTTCTTGCTCTTCGGTCAGGTTTGCACCGGTTGGATTGTGACAACATCCATGCAGCAAGACGATATCGCCGGCGGGAATGGCTTTGATATCCGTCAGCATGGAGTCAAAATCCACATCACCTGTTTGGGAGTCAAAATAGCGATATTCTGCCAAGGGCATGCCAAGATATTTGACGATCGAAGGATGGTTGGGCCAGGTCGGATTGGACAGCCAGACCGTAGCTGTTGGCGCTGCGATTTTCACCAGCTCGAGTGCTTGGCGCACGGCTCCTGTGCCGCCGGGGGTGGCGACGGCTGAAAGCCGATCTGCGGCCACAGTTTCCCCCAGTACCAATTCGATCATGGCTGCGGAAAATTCAGGAGCTCCGGCCAAGCCGACGTAGGCTTTGCTCTCTTGGGTCTGCCACAAAAGCTCTTCAGCGGATTTGATGGCGCGCATGACGGGGGTTGCGCCTGTGGCGTCTTTATAAACCCCAACCCCGAGGTCGATCTTGGTTTCCCTCGGGTCGGCTCTATGAGCGGCCATGAGGGCCAAAATTTTGTCTTGTGGTTGGGCGGTCAGGTTGCTGAGCATCAGCTATCTCCAGTGGCGACGTTAAGGGTTGGGAACTGGCCCCATTCGGTCCAACTTCCGTCATAAAGGGCGTGATCGGTCTTGCCGATGCGTTCGAGGGCGAGTGATAATACGGCGGCCGTGACACCCGATCCGCAGGTTGTAATTGCAGGCTTTGATAAATCGACGCCAGCTTTGCGAAACTCTTCACGCAGCTCGTCTGTTGTTTTCATCGTATGATCGCCGTTGAGCACTTGGGTAAAGGGAAGGTTTTTTGAGCCCGGAATATGGCCGGTCCGCAGGCCCTGGCGTGGTTCTGGTGCATCCCCGCGAAAGCGCGCGGCGGCGCGGGCATCAATGATCTCGTGATTGCGCAGTTTAGCGGCATGGGCGACCTGTGTGACGTCGCGCACCATATGGGGGCGCAGCTGGACGGTCATGTGGCGATCTCGAATGATCGGAGCACCTGTATCCACCGGATTGCCATCGGCGATCCATTTCGGCAGACCTCCATCCAGCACGGCAATTGCGTCATGGCCCATCATGCGAAAGAGCCACCAGACCCGCGCAGCAGAAAACAGGCCTTTGGAATCATATACCACAATTTGATGCCCATCACCGACACCCAAAGCGCGCACTCGGGACATGAATTTTTCAACCGGTGGCACCATATGCGGCAGACTAGAGCGGTGATCTGAAATATCATCGATATCAAAAAACCGCGCGCCCGGAATATGGCTCTTTTCAAACTCAGCGAAAGCATTGCGATCTTCATTTGGCAAATGCCAGCTGGCATCCAGAACGCGCAGGTCGGGATGTTTCAAATTGTTCTTGAGCCATTGTGTCGAGACAAGTGTTTTTGGATCGTCCTGTGCCATGCAGCCCCCTTGGGATGGCTTCCGATTTAACGGCAGCAGAGTAACAAAACAAGAGGGATAAGGCCTATAGTTTGCAGCTCGCTTGCAGCGACGGTCTAGATGCCTTGCTTCAACAACCGTTGTTTTTGCCGACCCCAGTCGCGCTTCGCCTCTGTCGCCCGTTTGTCGTGGTTCTTTTTGCCCTTGGCGATGCCCAATTTAATTTTCACACGGCCCACATGGTTGAAATACATGACCAATGGCACGAGCGTCATTCCCTCGCGTTGGGTGGCATTCCAAAGCCGCGACAGCTCGCGTTTGGACACCAATAACTTGCGTCGACGCTTCTCGACATGCCCCCAGGTCTGCGCTTGCTCATAGGGGGCAATGTAGGAGTTCACCAACCACAGCTCTCCCTCTTCAACCGCCGCATAGCTTTCGGCGATGTTGCCAGATTTTTCCCGCAGAGATTTCACCTCAGAGCCCATGAGCATAACGCCGCATTCGATATCGCTTTCAATTGCATAGTCGTATCGCGCCCGGCGATATTCAGCGATGATTCGGTAATTGGGATCTGATTTTGTTTGGGCCATGGTTCCGCCTATATAGGTGGGGCAAATCGGCTTGCCAATGGGCCGGCCGCCTATTGCGCAATCACATTGCCCCAAACCGAGCTTATGGCTTGGGGCAATGGGCTGAGTTGATCAATCCGGCGTGGCGCAGGGCAGCGTCCATGGCGGATTTCGCGTTATCGCTCAAACCAACCAAAGGTGACCGCACCTCTTGCGTGCACAGCCCCAATTTGGACAGGCCGTATTTGGCACTGACCAGACCGGGTTCTTGGAATGTGGCGAGGTGGAGCGGCATCAATTTGTCCGTAATTTTGAGCGCGGTTGCGTAATCGCCAGCCAACGTCGCCTGTTGCATTTGCGCGCAAAGAGCCGGGGCCATATTGGCGGTCACTGAGATGCAGCCGATGCCGCCATGGGCGTTGAAGCCAAGGGCTGTTGCGTCTTCGCCAGAGAGTTGAATAAAGCCTTCGCCGCAGCTAAGGCGTTGTTTTGGAACGCGCGACAAATCGCCTGTGGCATCTTTTACGCCGATGATGTGTTTGTGATCCGCCAGCTCGCCCATGGTTTCAACACTCATATCCACTGCGGAACGGCCGGGAATATTGTAGATGATTATATCTATGCCGCAGTCGGCTGCGGCGAGAAAATGTGCCTTCAATCCGGCCTGCGTGGGTTTGTTGTAATAGGGCGTCACCACCAAGGCTGCGGTGGCGCCGGCCTCTTTGGCCGCTGTGACCAGGCGTACGGTTTCGGCTGTATTGTTAGAGCCGGCACCGGCGATCACAGGAACCCGTCCGGCCGCTTGTGCGACCACAACTTCCACAACCATGTCATGCTCTTGATGTGTCAAAGTGGGGCTTTCGCCGGTTGTGCCCACTGGCACCAACCCATGGCTGCCCTGGTCAATGTGCCAATCGACCAGCTTCTTGAGCGCGTCGACATCCACTTTGCCGTTTGCAAACGGCGTGACAAGTGCAGGCAGAGATCCTGTAATCATTGCGCTTCCTTTCATCTGGGGCGTAAGTGCCCGGGCAGTCGTCGGCGGACACTAGCTTGCCGCATCGGTTTTGCCAAGATTTGCGATTGAAAGTTTTTGCCTCAGAGCGCAAGTTGAAGCTCATGCGCATTCTCCTTTATCTCGTGGTCTCTTGGTGCTTCGCAACATTTACCTTGGCGCAGGACGGGGCCGCTTTGGCCTCTTTGCGCGCTGCCTATGTCGCGCAAGCGAAGGGCAAATGGGACGAGGCGCTGGATCTTGCCAAACCGGCGGGGCAGGTGGCGGTTGACCTCATTCAATGGGATCGCCTGCGCGCGGGGCGCGGCCAATTTTCTGAGGCCACTGCGTTTTTAAAGCGTCGTCCGGATTGGCCCGGTTTGCCCTATTTGCGCCAGCGCTCTGAGGCGACCATCGAGCCAGATGCCGCGCCGCAGGATGTGATTTCTTTTTTCTCTAACCATCCGCCGAAGACCGCAAAGGGCGCTTTGCGACTGGCGCAGGCGCTCAATAAAACTGGGCAGAAAGCGAGCGCCATCACGGCGGCACAATGGGGATGGAGAAGTTTTAACATGCTCGCCAGCCTCGAGGACGCGTATCTTGAGATGTTTGGGCCGCATTTGAAAGCACAACATGCCGCACGCTTAGATCTTTTGCTCTGGCAGGGTGATTTGGCCAGTGCGGAACGACTGCTGGGGCGCGTCACCGCCGGGCAGGCGCATTTGGCCCGGGCCCGAATAGCGCTGCAAAGGAAAGAAAACGGTGTCACGCGGTTGCTGGCCAATGTGCCAAAAAGCCTGAAATCCGATCCCGGTTTGGCCTATGACAGATTTCAATGGCGGCTTGCACGCGGGCACACAGAGGGTGCCATCGATCTGATGCTGCAAAAATCCTCCTCAACCTTGGCATTGGGACGACCAGAGAAATGGGCTGGCCTTCGTATGTCTATTGCGCGGGATCTTCTGTGGGATGGGGCCCATGCAAAAGCCTATAAGCTGGCCGCAAGTCACCATTTGGCACCGGGAGATGACTACGCGGCCTTAGAGTGGCTGGCGGGCTTTATTGCTCTGCGAAAACTGAAACGCCCCGAGACAGCGTTGGTGCATTTTAAGAATCATGGATCGGCTGTTGGCAGCGAAATTTCATTGGGCCGGACCCATTATTGGCAAGGTCGGGCATTCAAGGCCTTGGGCCAAGCAGATAAGGCGCAGCAGGCTTTCGCTCAGGGCGCGCGCTTTCAAACTTCGTTTTACGGATTGCTCGCCGCCCAAGAGGCAGGGCTGCCGATGCAGCCCAGTTTGGCTGGAACTGAGGTGGAACTAGAGTGGCGGCAGGCAGACTTTGTGAAGTCCAGTGTCTATGAGGCTGGACTTCTATTGATTCAGGTCGACCGTTCGCGGTTTGGCGTGCGATTTTTGACCCATTTGGCTGAAAGTCAAAGTCCGAAGGGGTTGGCGCAAATGGGCCGTATGGCCGAAGAG
>Ga0209715_1000218_pt1 | contig 51695 bp, 51 predicted proteins | sample COGITO_mtgs_1205_2_FD_184809 | JGI IMG/M metagenome (GOLD analysis project Ga0209715, IMG submission 184809) | Pelagic marine microbial communities from North Sea - COGITO_mtgs_120503 (SPAdes) (version 2) | ecosystem: Environmental > Aquatic > Marine > Epipelagic ... | reverse complement strand
CGCCAGATATGCCCATTGCACCTTCGCTAAATGTCAGTCCTGTTGGGAATCCCCAGTAAACCCACCATCCGAAAAACCAAAATGTTGGAATCATAAAAGCAAATGCTAAAATATTTTTCACGCCAGACGATAAAACGTTCTTTGCTCGTGACGAGCCCATTTCATATGCTAAAAATCCAGCATGGATGATAATCATTAACGGAATTGTTAAATAGTAATATGTTTCAGCAAACATGGTGTTAGTCACACCTGAGCTTGCCTCGAGTTCGGCAACTTTCGCCATCAACTCTGCAATTTTGTCTTCCACTTTATTTCCTCCCTAAAGTATTAAAACATTTTTATCTGCACCCACTTAATTGATAATTTCAATCATTTTTTATGTATGCTGACATTATACATACACATAAAGTTTTTTTTTGCTACATTTTTTTGCCTCTCATGAAAAAAAGTTTCATGAGGTATTGTTTTGTTAAAAAATATAGCCTACACATTGATTCAGTTTAATAGAGGATCACAGCAAATGTGCGGTATAGTTGGATTATTCCTGAAAGATAAAAATTTAGAGCCTGAGCTAGGCATGATGTTAAGTGATATGCTTGTGACAATGACTGATCGCGGACCCGATAGTGCAGGTATTGCTATTTATGGAAATGATGAAAAAAGTGATGGAAAAATCACTATTCAATCTGACAATCCAGATGAAAACTTCAAGAATTTAGATAAAGAAATCAGTGCTACAACTGGATCATCTGTTTCATTAAAAATTAAAAGTACGCATGCAGTATTAAATGTTGAAACCTCCTCTATTCCAGCAGTGCGCAGAGCTATAAAAGAAGTCCGTCCAAATGTAAGAATTATGAGCGCAGGTGACACTATCGAGATCTATAAGGAAGTTGGCTTGCCCAAAGATGTTGCAGCTAGATTCGATGTTTCAAAAATGTCAGGTACGCATGGAATAGGCCATACACGCATGGCTACAGAATCTGCAGTTACAACGATGGGAGCGCATCCCTTCTCGACAGGAAACGACCAATGTTTAGTACATAATGGTTCACTTTCGAATCACAACTCACTTCGACGCAAACTTCGGCGTGAAGGTGTTCATATCGAAACTGAAAATGATACCGAAGTAGGTGCAGCATACTTAACATATAAAATGCAGCAAGGAAGCACGCTTGGCGAAGCGCTGGAAAGTAGTCTGGATGACCTAGATGGTTTCTTCACATTTCTAGTTGGAACAAAAGATGGATTTGGTGTTGTAAGAGATCCAATAGCTTGCAAACCAGCTGTTATGGCCGAGACAGACCAATATGTAGCATTCGGCTCTGAATATCGTGCTCTGGTAAACCTTCCAGGCATTGAAGAGGCTCGCGTTTGGGAGCCTGAACCCGCAACCGTTTATTTTTGGACACACTAATGCAAACATTCGATTTAGAAGCGCAAGGATTGCGCGAACTGAACTCTACCCTGCATGCGCAGGTTAAAGAAACAAATCAGACATCATGGGAAGTTATAAACCCTAAAGGATCTCATGCTATTGCTGTTGGCTTAGATGCCCCAATAGAAGTGAATATAAAAGGATCTACTGGGTATTATTGTGGTGGAATGAATAAACAAGCCACAATAAACGTTTTAGGTTCAGCTGGCCCAGGTACTGCAGAGAATATGATGTCCGGAAAAGTTGTGATTGATGGTGATGCAAGTCAATATGCTGGTGCAACTGGCCATGGAGGATTACTTGTAATTAAAGGTAACGCATCCTCTCGCTGTGGCATTTCGATGAAAGGCATTAATATTGTTGTTCATGGAAATATCGGACATATGTCAGCATTCATGGCTCAATCTGGAAATCTGGTTGTGTGTGGAGATGCGGGCGATGCATTAGGTGACAGCTGTTATGAAGCACGATTGTTTGTGCGGGGTTCTGTTAAGAGCCTAGGAGCAGATTGTGAAGAAAAAGAAATGCGCCCAGAGCATATAGAAATATTAAAAGAATTATTAGCTGAAGCTGATAGCGATGCAAAGCCTGAAGAATTCAAAAGATACGGTTCAGCACGTAATTTATATAACTTTGATGTCGATAATGCGGCAGCTTATTAAGGAATTTTAAAATGAGTTCACATGATGAAAATGGCATACCATTTACAACGCCCCGCCAGTCAGCAACTTTTACTGCAGACATAAATAGTGACATTCGAAGAGCAGCTGCAACTGGAATTTATGATATTCGAGGTGGTGGAGCAAAACGAAAAGTTCCAAATTTTGATGACTTGTTATTTATGGGAGCATCTATTTCTAGATACCCGTTAGAGGGGTATCGTGAGAAATGTGAAACTTCTGTTACAATTGGTGGTTTACATGCATCAAATCCAATTGAGCTAGATATACCAATTACAATTGCAGGTATGTCATTTGGTGCTTTGTCTGGCCCTGCCAAGGAAGCCCTAGGGCGTGGTGCATCAGCTGCTGGGACATCTACTACAACTGGTGATGGTGGTATGACACCAGAAGAGCGCGGACATTCAACTAAACTTGTATACCAATATTTACCATCTAGATATGGTATGAACCCAGATGATATTCGCAAAGCAGATGCTATTGAAATCGTTGTAGGACAAGGTGCAAAACCAGGTGGCGGTGGCATGCTGTTGGGACAGAAAATTTCTGATAGAGTTGCAGAAATGCGAAACCTACCAAAAGGTATTGATCAACGTTCTGCATGCCGTCATCCAGATTGGACTGGGCCTGATGATTTGGAAATAAAAATTCTTGAATTACGTGAAATTACTGGGTGGAGAGTACCCATTTATGTTAAAGTCGCTGGAGCTAGACCATATTATGACGTAACCTTGGCGGTTAAAGCTGGAGCAGATGCAGTTGTTTTAGATGGTATGCAAGGTGGTACAGCAGCCACTCAAGATGTATTTATTGAGCATGTTGGGCAACCAACTCTCGCCATTATCCGCCCTGCTGTTCAAGCGTTACAAGATTTAGGAATGCACAGAAAAGTTCAATTAATTTTATCTGGTGGCATTAGATCTGGTGCTGATGTTGCCAAAGCCATGGCGCTTGGTGCAGATGCAGTTGCAATAGGCTCAGCAGCTTTAATTGCATTGGGTGATAATGATCCAAAATGGGAATCGGAATACAATAAACTTGGATCAACCGCTGGTGCATACGATGACTGGCATGAAGGTAAAGATCCTGCAGGTATTACTACACAAGATCCTGACTTGATGAAAAGATTTGACCCAATCGAAGGCGGTCGACGATTACGGAATTATTTAAAAGTAATGACACTAGAGGCACAAACAATTGCCCGGGCATGTGGGAAAAATCACATGCATAACTTGGAGCCAGAAGATCTGGTTGCATTAACAATGGAAGCAGCTGCTATGGCACAGGTTCCATTATCTGGTACAAACTGGTGGCCAGGAAAATCAGGCAGTAATTTTTAAACTTTAAAACATGATCAAAATATGGTCATGTTTTTTTATTAAACGATAACAGAATAGAGATAACCAATGACAACAGATCTTACCAAATTCGCCAAAGATAATGGCATAGAATATTTTATGATTTCGTTCACTGATCTTTTTGGTGGTCAACGTGCAAAATTAGTTCCTGCACGTGCAATCGCTGATATGCAAGAAGATGGAGCTGGTTTTGCAGGTTTTGCTACATGGTTAGATTTAACCCCTGCTCACCCAGATATGCTTGCCGTTCCAGATCCAGAAGCTGCGATCATTTTACCTTGGGATAAAACAATCGCTTGGGTTCCTGGTAATTGTGTTATGGAGGGGCAGGATGTTGCACAGGCTCCTCGCAATGTTCTTAGAAAATTAATTTCTGAAGCCGCTGACGAGGGCATGCATGTTAAAACAGGAATTGAAGCAGAGTTTTTTCTTTTAACACCTGATGGACAAGAAATATCAGATAAATTTGATACTGCTGAAAAGCCTTGCTATGATCAGCAAGCATTTATGCGCAGATTAGATGTGATACGTGAAATTTCTGATTACATGCTTGAAATGGGCTGGGGTGCATATCAAAATGACCATGAAGATGCTAATGGCCAGTGGGAAATGAACTGGGATTATGATGATGCATTGAAAACTGCAGACAAGCATAGTTTCTTCAAATTTATGGCTAAATGTGTAGCAGAGAAACATGGTTATAAGGCAACCTTCATGCCTAAACCAATCGAAGGCTTAACTGGTAATGGATGCCATGCACACATATCTGTCTGGGATGCACCTGGTGCAGACTCAAAAGTCAATGTATTTGCCGGTGAAGGTGAAGGACAAACTGGAGAAGTGGGCCTTTCTGAGAGAGGTAAAAACTTCTTAGGTGGCATAATGAAACATGCATCTGCCTTAGCTGCAATCACAAATCCAACAGTTAACAGTTATAAACGTATCAATGCTCCTAGAACAACATCAGGCGCAACTTGGGCTCCTAACACTGTTACATGGACTGGCAACAATCGTACACATATGGTTCGTGTCCCAGGTCCTGGAAGATTTGAATTGCGCTTACCAGATGGAGCAGTAAACCCTTACTTATTGCAAGCTATTATAATTGCTGCGGGTCTTTCTGGCGTTCGAACAAAGGCAGATCCAGGTAAACGCCATGACATTGATATGTATGCCGAGGGATACAAAATCACTGATGCACCAAAATTACCATTAAATATGCTTGATGCGCTTCGTGCTTACGATGATGATACAGAGCTTAAGGCTGCAATGGGCGAAGAATTTTCTTCAGCATATCTTAAAATGAAGCATCAAGAGTGGAATGACTTTTGCTCTCATTTTTCATCCTGGGAAAAAGCAAATACCTTAGACATCTAATTCTTAAAAAAATATAAATTTTTGAAAAGCCTTTATAGCGAAAGTTATGAAGGTTTTTTTCGTAAAATAAAACTTATCCATGAAATCCAAATTAAAGATACAAGATAATAAATATTAATTGCCTCTAAGGAATATTTTTTTAATATCAATCTTGCTTTTTTTAAATTCATTCATCATTGTGAATATTAAATAATATAAACATTATCGTCGGTGGAGAATTAAATGACAAAAAAAGTTGCTATTATTGGTGCCGGACCATCTGGTTTAGCCCAACTCAGAGCATTTCAATCTGCAAAAGAAAATGGTGAAGAAATTCCAGAAATAGTTTGTTTTGAAAAGCAATCAAATTGGGGTGGTTTATGGAATTATTCTTGGCGTACTGGACTAGATGAATATGGTGAACCAGTTCATGGCTCAATGTATAGGTATTTGTGGTCTAATGGACCAAAAGAAGGTTTAGAGTTTGCTGATTATTCTTTTGAAGAACATTTCGGCAAACAAATTGCTTCTTATCCACCAAGAGCTGTATTATTTGATTACATCCAAGGCCGCGTTAACAAAGCAGGCGTACGAGACTGGATTAGGTTCAATACTGCAGTAAGAGATGTCACTTTTGACAACGGTAAATTCACAGTAAAAGTCCACGACTTACCAAATGATAAAATTTATACAGAGGAATTTGATAACGTCATAGTTGCCTCAGGGCATTTTAGCACACCAAATGTTCCACATTTTGATGGTTTTGAAAGTTTTCCAGGTCGCGTTTTACATGCACATGATTTTAGGGACGCATTAGAATTTGAAAATAAAAATATCCTGATAGTTGGAACAAGTTACTCCGCAGAAGATATTGGATCACAATGTTGGAAATATGGTGCAAAAACAATTACTGTAAGTCATCGCACTGCTCCAATGGGTCATAAATGGCCAGAAAATTGGGAAGAAGTCCCCCTTCTTACTAGAATGGAAGGAAAAACTGCACATTTCAAAGACGGCACATCAAGAGAAATTGATGCAGTTATCCTTTGCACAGGATATCAACACCATTTCCCATATTTGAATGATGAATTGCGCTTAAAGACTGCAAACAGATTAGCAACAGCCGACCTTTATAAAGGCGTAGCTTACGTACATAATCCAGCACTGATGTACATTGGCATGCAAGATCAGTGGTTCACATTTAATATGTTTGATGCACAGGCTTGGTGGGCACGAGATGTAATTATGGGCAAAATCGCATGTCCTAATAAATCAGATATGGAAGCAGATGTAATTGCACGTGTGAAAGCTGAAGATGCTGGAAAAGATGATTATGATGCTATCTGGTATCAAGGTGATTACATCAAAGAATTAGTTGCAGAAACTGATTATCCAACTTTCGATGTCGAAGGCGCATGTAATGCATTTAAAGAATGGAAAGGTCATAAAAAAATCAACATAATGACTTTCAGAGATAATGCCTACAAATCTGTAATTACAGGAACGATGGCTCCCAAGCATCATACACCATGGAAAGATGCTATGGATGATAGTTTAGAAGTTTACTTACAAAACTAAAATAAACTTAAGAATTCAGAAGGCTGCAAAAAAATGTAGCCTTCTGAAGTGAAGGAAACAATTTCATTTAAGTTTATTTCCAATTTCTAATTTAAACTTTGTTGGTGGTGTTGTTTTGCTTACCCAATAGTAATCACCAGAATATTCCATTATATACCAGCCTTGCCAATCAATATCACCAGGAAACCTACTTAAAAATTCTTCAGTATCATCATTAATTTTCCATTTACCAATTTTTTTCAAATCGCCTGCTTTAATGATGGTGGTAGTACCATCAACATCAAAATATTGATGATAAACTTCTCCATCCCATTTTCCTGAGGCAGTGTTTCCATTTAAAATTTCACTAATTTGAACAGATGTTAGCTTTACAGATTGTGCATTTGCTAATGAAGACGCAAATAATACCAATGCCAGAAATAAAACTTTTCTTATTAACATGAATAATACCTGAATTTATAAGATGATAGTCACATTTATGATCTTGGTCGCTCTTTCTTTGGATCATAATGCGCAAATGGTACAATCTTAGCACTCAACCGCTTCTGGTGACCATCAAGTTTTCCGATCTCTAATTCCGTTCCTAACTCAGTATGAGTAATATCTAGTCTTGCTAAAGCTATATTTTTTTTGAGAAGCGGAGAGCGCATTGAAGAAGTTATCTCTCCAACCTGTGCTCGACCTATGTAAATTGCATCGCCATGTTCAACACAAACACCTGCATCTATTTCCAAACCAACTAATTTTCGTGATGGTGTTTCTTTTCGCCTTATCAAGGCATCTCTACCAATAAAATCATCAGTTTTAGATTTCAAAGGCACTGTGAAACCTATTCCAGCCTCAAAAGGGTCAGTTTGGTCTGAAAAGTCATAATCTGCAAATATTAGGCCTGCTTCAATGCGAACCATATCAAGAGCCTCAAGACCCATTGGTTTGATTCCATATTTTTTACCTTCATTCCAAACTGCATCGAATACTTCATTACAATGCTTAGGATGGCAGAATATTTCATAGCCTAATTCACCAGTATATCCTGTCCGAGATACAACAATTGGTACACCATGTTCATCACCTATTCTTGCCGGTGTGAACCGAAACCAAGCCAAATCTTCTAATTGTGGTTGATGAGGAGCAGTCCAAATTATATTTTTCATTAGATCCCTACTATTGGGTCCCTGCACTGCTATGTTGTGCTGCATATCAGTGGACGAGCGGATCAAAACATTCAAACCAAGCTTTTCAGCCTGCTCTCTCATCCATTCACCACCATAATCAGAGCCACCAATCCAGCGGAAATTATCACGACCTAATCTGAAAACAGTACCATCATCGATCATACCACCATGTTCATAACACATAGCAGTATAAACCACATGTCCATCACCCAAAGTTTTCATATTTCGCGTAAAGATATATTGGCATAATGCCTCAGAGTCTGGTCCAGTTATTTCAAATTTTCTCAATGGTGATAAATCTAAAACAACACATTCATTTCTGCAGGCCATATATTCATCAATTGGCCCAGCAGCTGCAAAACAATTTGCTAGCCAATAGCCATTATATTCAATGAAATTACGTGTATGCTTTGAAAAGCTTTCATGAAATCCAGTTTGTTTTGTCATTTTAGGCTCACTATTTGGGGTAGCACGATTTGCTACTGCACGTTGAAATTTTTCTTTTCCGTCATAAGTTCTTATGTGGATATCAGTTGGATTCCACCCATTTGCAGGAGATGTATCATCTGGACAAGCCGATGAGACACATACTAAATCAGTTAATGCCCTCAGCAATACGTAATCACCTGGCCGAGACCAAGGTTCATCTGAATACATTACTCCATGATCATCAATACCAGTGTTAAAAAAGAAGTTAATGGCCATCCATCCAGCACGATCTTTTACTCCGTGTTTATTTAAAGCCATATTGAAATTATCAGAACAATTTATGTGTCCAGGATAACCTATATCATCATAATATTTTGATGCACACGCCAATGCAAAAGCATCATGTCGCCCACAAGTGTCTTGAACTACTTCGAGTAATGGAAGAAAATCTTGATCATAATATTTTCCATGTAACCCAGGCATAGGATAGCTATGCCCTTGTATAGATCTGGTTGTTGTTACATCCAAAGCATGTTCAATACCTTTGTCTAATTTTCTTGCTGAAAAGCACTGAAAATCAGTGCATTGTCGCCCATCAACATCAATCACTTGTATGTAATCACCAGCTTTTACAAAATAACTATCAGCAGTTTGGCTCTTAATTCTCAAATCTAATACAGGATCCGAAAGAGGATCAGGTAAAGAAAACTTTTCAATTGTCTTGATATTGCTTCTCTTTAAATTAACAATCAAAGGTGTTGTTGTATTTTGTTTTTCAAAGTCCATGGAATTACCAGGTGCTGAAACAACTATGATACCATCTCTTTTAACGTTGAAAGTAACTTCAGATTTTGCCTCGCTTGAAGTGTCGAAAATTGAAATCCCTTGTGCAGAAGAAAGATCAATATTTCGGGCTTCTAATCCAAGTCGCAGTCCTTTTAAACTTTGATCATCACTCGTTAATAGTGCTTTTAATCCACGCGCATTATTATTTGAATTTTCGCCAAGTATTGATGTGTCAATGTTTCCTTTTTTATCAACTGCTAAAACTTCGCATACCTGACCACCCTCATCATTGATAATAACAAAATTATCTCCTGTATTGACTGGAATTAATATTGCTCCAGAACCTTCAACAACATATCGCTCTGAACCTTTTGGCATTGAAAATACATTTGGCTGTAAAATCGCACTAGGCTTTGGTGGACCAGTTAACACCTCAGGATATTGGCTTAAATTCATCACTTACCTATCAAAACTTGCATTAAAGGAATAATTGTTTAATAAGGAGAATAGCAGAAGATATTTTAATTGCAACTTTTTGCTCGTAAAATTGAATATTAATTTAAAACTACATTTCTATAAAATAAGAACTTAACATATCATAACATCTCGCTTTCATTGGAAAAACTTTAGTCACATGAATGATCAAAAAATTAAGAGAATAGGTTTTATATTAGTTGATGGCTTTTCTTTGATGTCATTATCATCAGCTGTTGAGCCTTTAAGAGCAGCGAATCATCTTTCTGGTGAAACTTTATTCGATATAACTTTTATTCCAGCATCAGGAACACGCGCGAGCTCTTCTGTTGGAATTATTAGTGAAGGTAAATCAATAGAAGAAAGTGGTTATGATTTTGACCTTGTTTTTGTGACTGCAGCAGGCAGTCCAATAACCTATGAAAATCCAAAGTTATTAAAGTATATAAAAATGCTATCTTCAAAACGCGTACAATTAGGTGGTATTTCAGGTGGTTCAGCACTTTTAGCCAGAGCTGGTGTGATGACTAATCACAGCTTTACTGTGCACTGGGATCATTTTGAAGCTTTACAGGAAATGTCTTCACAGTATTTACTCAAAAGATCTTTATATGTAATCGATAACGGGAGATATACTTGTGCTGGCGGTGTAGCCCCAATGGATATGATGAGTGCCCTTATAGCATCACAACACGGTCGAAAGCTTGCAAAAGCTGTTAATGATTGGTTCATCTATACGAGTGTTCGCGCCGCAAATGATCCACAAAGGATGGGTTTAGTTGAAAAGTATAACGTTCACCACCCAGCCGTTATTTGCGCAATTGAATTGATGCAAAACCACATTTCAGACCCCCTAAGCAGTGAACAACTAGCCAGATTAAGTAATATTGGCGAACGCCAACTAAGTAGGTTATTTCAAAAAAATTTAGGCAAAAAAATAAATACTTTTTATACCGAGATGCGCCTAGAACATGCCCATACATTGGTAACACAAACTTCAATGCCAGTAATTGAAATTGCAATTTCAGCTGGCTATGAGAGTTTGAATTATTTTTCACAAAAGTTTAAGCAAGTTTTCGAATATAGCCCAGCACAACTTCGTAAAAACAAAACGAGCAATGCACTTCAAAATAGCCAGCCACTCGAAAGTGTTAACTAAAATAGTATAAACTTAAATTGTTTAGTCAATTTTAAGAATTTTTTAATATTTGCAGGAATTGATTTAGATGATTATACGACAGATATATATTATCTTGAAATAAATTAGTTTAGGCTATGCTGAGTAGGAAATTACATGAAAAATATTTATATACTTAATGGTCCAAATTTAAATCTTTTGGGAAAGCGCCAGCCTGAAATATATGGTAGCGAGACATTGGATGATGTTGAAAAGATATGTTCACAAGCATGTGGGGAAGAATTTGAAATTAAATTACTTCAATCAAACCACGAAGGTCAACTTATTGATTGGATACAGGAGGCACGTGATACAACCGCGGGTATTATTATTAATCCAGGGGCTTTTACTCATACCTCTATTGCCATTTTAGACGCATTAAATAACTATGACGGTCCTGTTGTGGAAATTCACATCAGTCAGGTTCATAAACGTGAAGAATTTCGTCACCACTCATATATTTCATACCGCGCGGATGCTGTAATTGCTGGGTTGGGAATTGAAGGATACGCCGCAGCAGTTCGGCATATATGTAATCAGTAGTTATCTAGATAAAACTTTCAACAGTAAGAGCAATACCCATTCCACCACCAATACATAATGTGGCTAAACCTCTGGATTTTTTTGAGCGCTGCATTTCATGCAATAAAGTTACTAATATTCTACATCCAGATGCACCTATAGGATGACCAAGAGAAATGGCTCCACCATTCACATTCACAATCGAGGGGTCCCAGTTCATTTCCTGATTAACTGCAATAGCCTGAGCTGCAAATGCTTCATTGGCTTCAATTAAATCTAAGTCATTTACTTTCCAGCCTGCTTTTTGAAGAGCTTGTCGAGAAGCAGGGATAGGCCCTGTTCCCATTAACTCTGGTGGGACACCTGCTGTGGCCCATGATGCAATTCTGGCTAAAGGCCTTAAGCCTCTTTCAAGTGCTTCTTTTTCACGCATCATCATAACAACAGCTGCGCCATCATTTAATCCTGAAGCATTACCAGCTGTAACTGTTCCGTGTTTTGAAAATGCTGGGCGTAATTTTTGCAGAGCTTCAAGAGTTGTACCATTTCGAATATATTCGTCTTCATCAACAAGTAATTCAGATTTTTTTATTAGAGTTGAGATTGGAGTAATTTCTTCTTTAAAATTGCCAAGGACTTTTGCTTTTTCTGCTTTATTTTGTGATTTTACAGAAAATAAATCTTGATCTTCCCTAGAAATTTTAAATTTATCTGCAACATTTTCAGCAGTAATTCCCATATGATAGCCGTGGAAAGCATCCCAAAGGCCATCTTTTATCATTGTATCAATAAATTCTGTATTACCCATTTTCGTAGCATTGCGCATATGGGAGGAGTGATGCGAGAATGACATACTTTCCTGACCACCTGCAATTATGATATTTGCATCCTCCATACTCAACTGTTGCATTCCCATTGCAACAGCTCGTAGGCCAGCCCCACAAACTTGATTAATTCCAACAGCAGTCTTTTCTACAGGTAAGCCAGCCATTATGGCAGCTTGACGAGCAGGATTTTGCCCTTGCCCGGCTGTCAACACTTGGCCAAGAATAATTTCATCAACTTGTGAAGCATCTATTGCCGTCTCTTTTATTAAATCTTTTATAACCTGTGATCCAATTTCATGAGCAGGAATAGAGGATAGTGAACCACAAAACGAACCAATTGCTGAGCGTTTTGCAGATACGATAACAACTGGATTTTTGGACGAAACCATTTTTAATTCCTAAAATTTGTAATCTATCTGCCATTAGAATATTTAAAGTTATAATATAATTATAATTTTCACCATCAAAAAATTAGTAAATCTGAAATGGTGCTGCCGAGAAGATTTGAACTTCCGACCTCTCCCTTACCAAGGGAGTGCTCTACCCCTGAGCTACGGCAGCATTACATGATTCTGCGTTTTATCCGAGTGACTTCCAAAAGCAAGAGTAATCTCGTGAAACTTTTCAATAATTCTAAACCTTGCTATCATCGCTCTTAGGATGCAAAGCTAATATAAATACAATTACTGGATTCAAAATGGCAAATAATATTTCAACTCACCAAGCAACTGAAGATGCCCGAAATGACGACATATTAATTTATGTAGATGGAAAAATTGTTCCAAAAAGTGAAGCTTTGGTGAGTGTCTACGATAGCGGATTCATGCTTGGTGACGGCATCTGGGAGGGTTTAAGATTATACAATGGGAAATGGGCTTTTTTAAATGAACATATCGAACGCTTGTTTGAAGCTTCTATAGCAATTGATCTTGATATTGGGAAAAGTCGGGCAGAAGTTATCCAAGCGCTAGAAGACACCCGCATTGCAAATAATATTTCATCAGATGCACATGCACGATTAATGATAACAAGAGGTGTTAAAAAGCGGCCATTTCAACACCCAAGCCTGAGCCAGTCAGGTCCAACTTTTGTTATAATTATAGAGCATTCAAAACCAAAGTTACCACGGCCAATAAATTTGGCTACTGTACCACATATGCGTGGCTTACCAATGACACAGGATCCAAAACTGAATTCACACTCAAAATTAAATTGTATTATTGCATGTATAGCAGCTGAAAAAGCTGGTGCAGATGAAGCTTTAATGCTGGATATAAATGGCTTCGTAAACACAACAAACGCATGTAATTTTTTCATTGTGAGAAAAGGAGCTGTTTGGACATCAACAGGTGATTATTGCATGAATGGAATTACAAGACAAAAAGTAATCGATATTTGCAAATCAAACGGTATTGAAATCCATGAACGGAATTTTTCTTTAGTTGATACCTACGGTGCTGATGAAGCATTTTTAACTGGTACATTCGGCGCACAAACACCAGTTGGAATGATTGATGGTCGAGCAATAGGAAATGGTGAATTGGGTCCTGTAGCCACAAAAATTAGATCATTGTATAAAAATTTAGTTGTTGAAGACACAAAATGAAAATAGCCGTTTGGTCAGGGCCCAGAAACCTTTCAACAGCATTGATGTATTCTTTTGGAACAAGAAACGATTTTGCAATTAGTGATGAACCATTTTATGCAGCGTATTTAAATGCTACGGGCATTCAACATCCGATGCAGGAAGAAATTTTAGCTAACCAAGAACAAGATCCAAATATCATTGCAGAAAATTGCATTGGCACCAATCCTGATAACAAGAATTATTGGTACCAAAAGCATATGTGCCAACATATGATTGAAGGCTTCCCTGTAGAATGGGCAAAGAAATGTAAAAATGTTTTTCTTATAAGACACCCTGCCAGAGTGATTGCAAGTTATTCAATCAAACGCGAAGATCCAAAATTATCAGATATTGGCTTTGTTCAACAATATAATTTGTACAAAAAACTAGGCGGAATTGTTATTGATAGTAGTGATATAAGGCGAGATCCAGAAAAATCACTTCGAACACTATGTGACGCAATTAATATTCCCTTTTCAAAAGAAATGTTGAGTTGGCCAAGTGGTGGTCATGTGTCTGATGGTGTGTGGGCAAAGCATTGGTATGGGTCAATATGGAAATCTACTAAATTTGCTGGGGCAGAAGGAGAAATCCCAGAATTAAATAATGAAATGAAAATATTATCTGAAGAAGCATATCCCTACTATGAAGAACTTAAAAAACATTGCATTTGACGATTAAATGATTCTTTATTTATTTCCATAAGCCCAGGACCGTAATAAGCGCAAAACATAGAAAAATTAGAAAAAAAATGGCCGAAAAAGAAGAAACACCAGAAAAAAAGAAGTCAACAGCTACAATAAAAGCTGAAGCTCGTGAAAAAAGACTCAAAGAGCAGTTGCGTCAGAATATGCATAGGCGTAAGGCTCAAAAAAGAGCACGTAACACGAAAGACTAAAGGATAATCGCTAATGGATTCCATTATAATACAGGGCAATGGCCCAGTATCAGGAGAAATTCCTATTTCTGGTGCTAAAAATGCAGCTCTTACACTTATGCCAGCAGCATTATTAACCGATGAGCCCGTAACTTTAACTAACGTTCCTCGTTTATCCGATATAAAAACCACGAATGAGCTTCTTCAATCACTTGGAACTAAAATTTCAACGGAAGATGATGGCCAGAGTATTACTTTAACAACTCCAGAAATAACAAATCATTTGGCGCATTATGATATCGTAAGAAAGATGCGTGCTTCGATTTTAGTTTTGGGGCCTATTATTGCAAGGCATGGAATTGCTGCAGTTTCCTTGCCAGGTGGATGTGCAATTGGCGCTCGACCAGTGGACATACATTTAAAAGGCTTAGAGGCACTCGGTGTAGATTTAGATTTAAGAGATGGATATGTACATGCAAAAGCCCCCAAAGGCTTAAAGGGTGCAACTTATAAACTGCCATTTGCTTCAGTTGGAGCAACAGAAAACCTATTAATGGCAGCGACATTGGCAAAAGGAATAACAATATTAAAAAATGTAGCTCGCGAACCAGAAATAGTAGATTTAGCTGACTTATTGAGATCAATGGGCGCAAATATTTCAGGAGATGGTTCATCGGAGATTATAATTGAAGGTGTTGACGCATTGCATGGGACTTCACATAAAGTTGTGACTGATCGCATAGAATTAGGCACATATATGATGGCGCCACTAATTGCGGGCGGAGAAATAGAACTAATAGGTGGAAAACGCAGTATTCTTGAAAGTTTTTGTCAAAAATTAGAAGAAGCTGGAGCAAAAATAACTGAAACCTCACGTGGCTTAATCGTTGCCCGCAAAAATGATTATATTCAGTCAGTAAATGTAACAACAGAACCATACCCAGGTTTCCCAACAGACCTACAAGCTCAAATGATGGCATTACTTTGTACAGCTGACGGAAAATCAGTATTAAACGAAACAATTTTTGAAAACCGTTTTATGCACGCTCCTGAATTGGTTCGAATGGGTGCAAATATTGATGTTCAAGGTGGGACGGCTACTGTAACTGGAGTAAAAAACCTTCGAGGTGCACCCGTAATGGCAACTGATTTGAGAGCTTCAGTTTCATTAATATTAGCTGGCCTTGCAGCAAAAGGTGAAACCAGAGTAGCTCGGGTTTACCATTTAGACAGAGGTTATGAAAAAGTTGTTTCCAAATTTCGCTCAATTGGTGCTAATATTGAACGTGTTAAAGAATAAAAACTATGAAAAGCCAAATCGACCCGATGTAATATATAAATCTAAATAATTAAGAGCATAAGATGCCGAGTATTTTAAACACAACTGACATAAATTTTACAAAAGATTTTGAATCATTACTTTTAACAAAACGTGAAGCTGATCAGGATGTGGATGATATTGTTGCGAAGATTTTAAACGATGTCAAAAATCATGGCGATACTGCCGTGATAGAATTAACTGCTAAATATGACAGATTAGATTTAACACCAGAAACACTAGCATTTTCTGAGTCAGAAATTGATCAAGCAATTGAAGGAGTGGCTACTAAAGAACGTGAAGCATTAGAGTTAGCTGCTAAAAGAATCCGTAATTACCATGAACGCCAACTTCCCGAAGATGCTTGGTGGGTTGGAGAGCATGGTGAAGGCCTAGGGTGGAGATGGGGCCCTGTAGAAGCCGCTGGGCTCTACGTTCCAGGAGGCACAGCGTCTTATCCTTCATCAGTTCTAATGAATGCTATTCCAGCTTCTGTTGCTGGAGTCGATAAAATGTGTATATGCGCACCAACCCCTGGAGGTAATTGTAATCCACTTGTACTACTTGCAGCTCGTCTATCTGGTGTAAAAAATATATATAGAATTGGTGGTGCACAAGCTATTGGAGCAATGGCATACGGAACAGAAACCATAGATAAAGTCGATACCATAACAGGTCCAGGTAACGCTTTTGTCGCGGCTGCTAAACGTCGAGTTTATGGAAATGTTGGTATCGACATGATTGCTGGCCCATCAGAAATTCTCATAATAGCAGATAGAAATAATAATCCAGATTGGATCGCAATTGATCTGCTTTCCCAAGCAGAACATGATAAAAATGCACAATCCATATTAATAACTGACAATGCAAAGTTTGCTAAAGATGTTGTTGGCTGTATTGATAATCGTTTAAAATCATTAGATAGACGTGAAATAGCTAAGCCATCATGGGAAAATTATGGCGCTGTAATTATAACTAAAGATTTAGATGAAGCAGCATCTCTATCAGATAAATTAGCCCCTGAACATTTAGAGGTTTGCGTAGAAAATGCAGAAGAATATTCTAAGAAAATTCGTCATGCTGGAGCTATATTTATCGGTTCTCTAACACCAGAAGCGATTGGTGATTACATTGGAGGTCCAAATCATGTTTTACCAACAGCTAGATCAGCAAGATTTTCTTCAGGTTTGTCTGTACTTGATTTTATGAAAAGGACGACACTCTCAAAAATGACCCCTGCATCATTATCCGCAATAGGGCCTGCTGCTGCATTGCTAGCAGACTCAGAAAGTTTGGAAGCACACGGGCTTTCTATAAGAGAAAGACTTAATCAAATAAATTCTAAAGCCAAAGACAGCTAAATGTCATATTTAATTGATATCATACTGGATGACAGTGCATTGCCTGAGCCAACGCCTGAAATTGCACAAGAACGGCGCGTGGCAATTTTTGACTTACTTCAAGAAAATGAATTTATTTTAATACGCGAGGGAGCTCCCAAGGGACCATATAAATTGCAACTAGGAATGCAAGATAGACGGCTAGTATTTACTGTCACTACAGAAAATGATGAACCCGCTGGACAGTTTATCCTCTCACTATCACCATTAAAACAAGTTATAAAAGATTACTTTGCTATTTGTGAAAGCTATTTCAAAGCTGTTACGTCAATGCCACCTTCAAAAATTGAAGCTATCGATATGGGACGTCGAGGGATTCATGACGAGGGTTCTGAGCAACTCAGAGAGCGATTAGAAGGCAAAGTTGAAACTGACAAAATGACAGCGAGACGTTTATTTACATTAATTTGCGCTCTTCATTACAGGGGATAATGATGTCTTTACCTTCATCTGTTTTATTTTGCTGCAATCACAATTCTGTCCGTTCTCCAATGGCAGAAGGCCTTATGAAAATTCATATTGGCAATAAAATTTATGTACAATCTGCAGGTGTTGCATCAGACAGAGAAATTGATGGGTTCTCAATTTCAGTCTGCAATGAAGTTGGTGTCCATTTAATTCAACATAAGGCGCGTTCATTTGTAGAAATGGAGGAACTCGGCGAAGATCTAAATGGTTACGACCTGATTATAGCACTCTCACCTGTAGCCGAACAAATTGCTCGAGAAACAACCATGAATAATGCAGTAGAGGTTGAGTTTTGGGATATTACAGACCCAACTGCTCTAGGTGAAACTCGTGATGAAAAACTTAATGCTTATAGGAATGTAAGAGACGAATTGATCGTAAGAATAAAAACCAGGTTTCCATTGCAAGCTGATTAATATTTTACCTATTTCGTACCGAACATTCTATCACCTGCATCCCCAAGGCCTGGTAAAATATACCCTATATCATTTAGTTTTTCATCTAAACTGGCCGTCACTATCGGAACATCAGGATGACGGTCTTTCATAAGTGCAACACCTTCAGGCGTTGCGAGTAAACATAAAAATCTTATATTTTTTGCTCCTGCTTCTTTTAGCATATCAATTGCAGCAGCAGATGAATTACCCGTTGCCAACATTGGATCTACGGCGATTACAAGTCTTTCCTCTAGATTACTTGGAACTTTAAAGTAATATTTAACTGGTTTTAATGTTTCTTCATCACGATAGAGACCGACGAATCCAACTCGAGCAGACGGGATTAAATCAAGCACTCCATCAAGTAATCCATTCCCAGCTCTTAAAATAGATACCAACGCGAGCTTCTTACCGGCAATTACTGGAGATTCCATCTCTTGCATTGGGGTTCGAATTGTTTTGTTTTCCATTTTTAAATTTCTTGTTACTTCGTATGCAAGCAACTGGCTTGTTTCACGCATCAATTGGCGAAAATGATTGCTTGAAGTATTTTCATCACGCATGTGACTTAACTTATGCTTAACTAAAGGATGATCTACTATGGTTAAATGTTCTTGCATGAATGTCTCCAACGTGAATTTAAATCTTGCTTTGATTGAAAAATTTTTACAACCCCATATCAAAAAATTTATAGCCCATACATAATATGATTATTGTGATTTTTAAACGTCTAAGTTATGCAAAACAGGCTTTTTTAAGTGTTTTCACTTGATATTCTTTAGAAACTAGCACATATGCCCCTTATCAGATGATATACATATTAATGTAATAACAAACGGAGACCACATGGCTAAAGAAGAACTTCTCGAATTCGATGGTGTCGTTGTAGAGCTTTTGCCCAATGCCACTTTTCGGGTAGAACTAGAAAACGGCCATGAAATTATTGCGCATACAGCTGGAAAAATGAGAAAAAATCGTATTCGCGTTCTGGCAGGTGACAAGGTTCAAGTTGAAATGACACCTTATGACCTTTCAAAAGGTCGTATTAATTTCCGTTACAAATAATCTTATGAAATTAATCCTTGGTTCTGCATCACCAAGACGTTCTGAGTTATTAGCACAAATTGGTGTAATTGCAGATAAGATCATACCAGCAGACATAGATGAAACACCCCAAAAGGGTGAAAGGCCAAGACCATATGCTGATCGTATGGCATTAACAAAATCAAAAGCAATAAAGGTTGAAGATTCAGATCTAGTATTAACTGCAGATACTATTGTTTCAGCAGGTATTCGAATTTTAGGTAAACCTAAATCTGAAGCAGAAGCTGTAGAATTTTTAACGCTTTTATCGGGTCGACGTCACCGGGTTACAACCGCAGTAACATTACGAAAAAATGACCTAATTTGGTCTCGAAGCGTAACCACAAGCGTCAAAATGAAAAATTTAGCAGATATTGAAATTTCATCTTATATTCGCTCACAAGAATGGCGGGGAAAAGCGGGCGGCTATGCAATTCAAGGTATTGCATCTGTTTTCATACCATTCATATCAGGCAGTTATTCAAATGTAGTAGGCCTACCTTTAACAGAAACAGCCAATTTATTAATTGGAGCAGGATATCCTATTCCTTACGAAGGAGTAGCTTTATGAGAAAAGGAAGAATTGTAGTTTTAGATGAAGTGAATGGAAAGTCAGCTGCAGCACTATTAGTAAATGGCCAGATACATGACCTTCTTATTGAAGCTGATAATAACCTACCCCAACCCGAAGCAATTTATCGCGGAAAGACTACACTTCCGATGAAGGGTCAGAATGGGATCATTTTAGATCTAGGAAATGGGCAAAAAGGTTTCTTAAAAAATGCAAAAGGAATATCTCAAGGCACTGAGATGACTGTTCAAGTTGCAACCCATGCAGAGCGTGGCAAGGCAACACCTGTAGTAAATAAATTAATCTTCAAAAGCAGGTACTGTATAGTTACTCCAGATGCTCCAGGCTTGAACATAGCTAGATCAATAAAAGATGATGAAGAACGTGAACGGTTACTAGAAATTGTACATGAATTATCAATAAATCGCTCAAATGAATACGGGCTAATAATTAGATCTTCAGCGATGAATGTCGATGAAGATGCTATCTCAGATGATATTAATGCCATGTATGATTTAGCTGATAATACTATGTCTCAAACCGATGGAGATCCCGCTTTAATAATGCCTGCACCACCAGCTGAAATGAGAGCTTGGCGTGATTGGGTAAATCCAGACCCAGACGAAGTCATAAAAGAAGAAAATAGTTTTGAGAATATGGGGATTTGGGATCACATTGAAAAATTAAAGCAAAGTAAAACAAATTTGCCCTCTGGCGCTTCGATGATTATTGAACCTACCTCTGCATTTGTTGCAGTAGACGTAAACACTGGAAACGATTCTTCATTAAGTGCAGGATTAAAAGCTAATTTAGAAGTAGCAAAAGAATTACCTAACCAATTATCTCTTCGTGGACTTGGTGGACAAGTCATTATTGACTTTGCACCCTCACCAAAGAAAGATCGTAAATTAATCGAAACTGCATTAAATTCATCATTCCGAAAAGGAAAAATAGACACGATTGTAGTTGGATGGACAACGTTAGGAAATTTTGAATTACAGCGCAAACGGGAACGTATCCCATTATCAGAATTACTCCAAGATTAAATAAACGCTCTAAATAAACCTATCAGGCTAATAAGAATTAACAAAACTAAACAAAATTGTTTATAAAATTTTTGTAACGTTGGTGAAAACAATCTAAATCCAATAAAAATTCCAACTAACAAAATGGGTGTAAATACTGCGCCCCGAAGAGCAGCACGTACGTCCATTATTCCATATATTAAATACCAAATCATTGATGTGAATAATCCTATAAACAAGAACATTACAATAGCTCCGCGCATTGATTTTGCGCTTTCTCCACTTGCCAGTACATACAAGGCAATAACCATTCCACCAACGGCTGCTATACCTGACGCAATTCCTGCTATTATTCCAGTAGCATACAAAGTTGGTTTTGATGACAAAATCCCAGGTGTTAATTTAAATAATTGTAATAAAGATATAAACAGGATCAAAATAAGAGCAATTATTCTTGAAGTTTCTACAGGAAGAATAACAGTAGCTAATAAGCCAATTGGAATACCTAAAATAGATCCAATTGATAGAATCCAAACAACTGGCATATTAGCATCACGAATACCGCCTCTAAGCATCACTATACCAGCTACAGCTTCTAGAAATAAAACCATTGGAATTAATTGTATTGTAGGTAATATTCCCACCATGCTTGCAACAACTATTGCAGATAAAGCAAACCCAGAAAATCCTCTAACAATTCCAGCAAAAAAAACTACAAAACTACAATATATAAATTCAATCTCAGTAAGTTGAATAATTTCTAAAATATATGTTATCATTTTATTTTCTTAGTTGTTTATGATATTTTCACAAGTTGAAAAATTACAGCCAATGAAACATATAAATAGAAAGAATTTTAATGGCCTGCCCAATGTGTAAGAAAAGCCAAGATAAAAAGTATCGCCCATTTTGCTCAAAACGGTGTGCTGATTTAGATTTAGGAAAATGGCTTACAGAATCCTACTCTATACCTGTGATAGAGACCGATGAAGAAGACAGCATATCTACAGAATTTACATCTAATGAAAGTAATTTGCATTAGTATGAAAATTCCTCTTGCACCAAGGGATACATAATCCTAAAACGCCTCAACCCATAATGGCTATTTTGTCATTAAAACCATGCCCGGGTAGCTCAGGGGTAGAGCAGTGGACTGAAAATCCTCGTGTCGGTGGTTCAAATCCGCCCCCGGGCACCACTTTATAGATCAGCTTATACAGACTAAAATATGTATTAACGCTAAATACATATCTAATTTTTATGCCCGTTATTAATTAACGCAATCTGTTTCAAATACATTAATGGCATCAATTTTGAAAACTATTGAGACTTGCATGAATCGTTTAGTTATGTTCCTCTAATAAAGTTCCATCATAGGTGTCGGAATTGCTTTTTTTTGCTTCGCTGCAACGCATACTGAACCGAAAGCTGTGGACCATAAAAGCCACATATCTGGCCAAAGATTAAATAGGGAGACTATTATGAGAATAAAAATGTTTGCGGCAACCGCCGCTATTGCACTTTCATTTGGTGCGACATCTGCATCAGCCGATTGTGGAGAAGTATCTATAACTGAAATGGACTGGGCTTCATCAGCTGTTGTGACAGCAGTTTCTAATTTCTTAATGACACAAGGGTACGGTTGCGAAGTACAAATTGTACCATCATCAACAGTACCTGCACTTACATCATTAGCTGAAACTGGTAAACCAGATCTTCTAACTGAAGTTTGGGCCAATTCCACTCCATCTTATGAACCGCTTTTAGCAGAAGGAAAATTGGTAGAGTTAACTAATGTTCTTTCTGATGGTGGTGTCGAAGCTTGGTGGATACCTGCTTATTTAGCAGAATCAAATCCAGAGCTTACCACTTGGGATGGAATTATGGCCAATCCAGCTGCAGTAGGTGGTAAATTCCACGACTGCCCATCAGGTTGGGCTTGTGACATTATTAATAATAATAATTTAAAGGCTGCTGGTGCTGAGGCTGGTGGGCTTGAACGTTTCCAACACGGTTCAGGCGAAACTTTACAGACTTCCATTGCTGCTGCATATGCAGACAAAGCACCATGGTTTGGTTACTACTGGGCTCCAACAGCTGTTTTAGGTAAATACCCAATGGTACGTGTTGAAGTGCCAGCTTATAATGCCGACTCTCATGCGTGTAATGGTGATGTAGATTGTTCAAACCCTGGTTTCTCAGCGTATCCAGCAGCCAAAGTTGTAACTGCAGCTTCTGGCGCATTTATGGACCGTGAGCCTGAAGTTGCTGCATTGATGAAAAACGTAGCATTCACAAACGCTCAAATGGGTGACGTGTTAGCTTGGCGTTTAGACAATAATGCATCTTACGAGGAAGCAGCAGTATACTTTTTGACTACATACAAAGACGTATGGGGCGACTGGTTAAGTGCAGATGCTAAAGGTAAGTTAGCAGCTATCCTAAACTAATTTAGATTAAGACATCCCGCGGGCTGCACACAGCTCGCGGGTTTTTGAATACGGGGAGAGTATCTATGGCCACTTATGACTGGCTCTTTAACATTGTTGGACTACGTAATTGGTGTGATACCGATGCAACAAAAGGCCCAATGTCTATGGCCCAACTCTTGGCCAAAACTGGCAATGCAGAACCTGAGTCAAGTTTCACTTTCGCATTTCCCTCTTTAGACGAATTAAACAAGGCCTGTGGCCAAATTGCTCAAACTCGTGATGTGATAAAAGGGCTCGAAGACGGCTTTCTTGCAATTCGCCCTGCTCTGCGTACAGTTTTAGATCCAATCACTCAACCACTGTCATGGATGCTGGATGGGACACTTTACTTATTTACAACAGCACCTTGGTTTCTAATAATGGCGGCAATGTTAATTGCAGTGTGGTATGCTACCTACTCATTATCAGTTGTTTTATTTAATGCTTTCTGCCTTTCATTTTTTGCATTCGTTGATCATTTTGAACCTGCAATGCAAACCTTTGCTGTCATTTTTGTATGTACGATTATATCAGCCATACTCGGAGTACCAATAGGCATAGCAATGTCAAAATATAATCGCCTACAAAGAGCGATCATTCCAGTTTTAGATTTACTACAAACCTTACCTACATTTGTTTACTTAATCCCACTTATATTTTTATTCCCAATTGGGGAGTCGCGCCTCTATGGAATTGCAATAATTCTCTATGCGATAGTTCCTGTGATACGCCTTACAGATCTTGGAGTAAGATTAGTTGATAAAGATGTAGTAGAAGCGGGTAATGCGTTTGGTATGAGTCCTGCGCAAAAACTTGGAAAAGTTGAACTCCCACTAGCCTTACCAAATATTATGGCAGGTCTGAATCAAACTATTATGATGAGTCTTGCAATGGTTGTGATTGCTTCAATGGTTACGGCACCTGGTCTTGGTGTTCTAGTGTTACGTGGAATACGAAATCTAGAGCTTGGTGTAGGCTTAATGGCAGGAGTATGCATTGTTCTTCTAGCCGTAATGTTAGACCGTACTTCAAAAGCAGCTCTGTCGCGTATCGACAGAACAAAAACTGAAATGTGAGGCTAACAAAATGACACAAACACCAAAAGTAAGTCTTCGTGGTCTCTATAAAATCTTTGGATCTGACGACAAGGCAGTTCTTCAACATGCCAAAGATGGGATGAGTAAAGAAAATCTTCTAGTTTCACATCAACATGTTCTTGGTTTGAAAGATATAAATGTTGAGATGCAGGCTGGGGAAATTACAGTTGTGATGGGCTTATCTGGCTCTGGTAAGTCAACATTAATCCGGCACTTAAACCGCCTAATCGAACCAACCGACGGAGAGATTTTAGTGGATGGTGTTGATATAATGAAACTTTCTACACTAGACTTGCGTCACATGCGCCAAAATAAAATGTCGATGGTATTCCAAAAATTTGCCCTTTTACCTCATCGAACAGTTTTACAGAATGCAGCCATGGCACTCAACATTCAAGGTGCTACAACAACTGATCAAGAAGCCGAAGCAAAAAAGTGGCTTGATCGTGTAGGCCTTGGAGGTTTCGAAAACCACTACCCTTCACAGCTTTCTGGAGGAATGCAGCAACGTGTCGGTATTGCCCGAGCATTGACTTCTAATTCAGATATAATGCTCATGGATGAAGCATTTTCAGCACTAGATCCACTGATACGAACAGACATGCAGGATTTACTATTAGAGTTACAAGTTGAGCTTAAAAAGACCATAGTTTTCATAACACACGATTTAGACGAAGCATTAAAGCTTGCAGATCATCTGGTGATTTTAAAAGATGGAGCAGTTATTCAACAGGGAGAGCCACAAAGCATTTTAATGGCTCCAAACGATCCTTATATTGAAGATTTCGTATCAGATATTAACCGTGCCAGAGTACTACGGATTCGATCAGTGATGCAAAAAGTCACAAAGGGTGAATTCGCAGGTGACGTGAACGCCAACGACAACCTAGAAAGTCTGATCGCGGCCTCAGGCGGTGATACCTCATTGCGATATCGCGTGATGGAAAATGGCAAGCCTGTTGGTGAACTTGACATGCGAGAGCTTGTTAAAGCTTTGGTACCTCGAATTTCAAGTTCTGAATCTGGCACACGCTATCACTAATTAATACATTTTTTCTAGTTTGATTTAATGAGATTATTGGTATGAAGAATAAAATTTGTAGGATTAATCAGTTAAATTTCAGAATCTAACTAAGCAACCAACCACCATCAACATCTACCGTTGTTCCAGTCACAAAATTATTTTTTACAACGTACATAAGTGCTTCAGCAACTTCTTCGGATGTTCCTGCTCTTGGTATTAGATTATCTTTTGTCATACTTTCATATAACTTTTCTCTCTCACTTCCTATAAGAGTAACCATTGGAGTATTAATTGTTCCCGGAGAAACAATATTAATTCTTATCCTGGGAGAAATCTCTTTTGCTAATGCACGAGCCATCGCCTCCACTGCACCTCCAACTGAAGAAAGCGCAATTTGTCCAGGCCTGCAATTTCGTGCTGGAGAACCCGATACAAGAGTAATTGAGCCCCCATCGGTTACATGTTTTGCCCCATGGCGTACAACATTTGCATATCCCCAAAGTTTATCAAAAGATCCTTTAAAGCCATCCATGTCCATTTCTAGGAATGGACCAATAGCTCGCTCTCCACCAGTAGCTGAACTTATCAAAATGTCAAAGGGAGCAAGCTTTTCTAAAAGTGTCTTAACACATACTTCATCTCTCACATCACAAGCTATAAATTTAACCCCATTTGGTAATTCTGATTTTTTCTCAGATGATCGCCCAATAGCAACAACTTCTGCACCAGCAATTTCCAGAATCTTAACAGTTGCTAAACCTATCCCAGATGTGCCACCAAATACTATTGCTTTTTTATTCATAAAATCCATCTAAAATATCCTTATAAGTTATCATCAATTTTCTTATGTTCGGGCTTTCTCAAAATCATTCCAAGCAGCTTCAAATGCATTAAAATCAAAACCCTTTTTACGTGCTGGATCCAATACCAACTTTTCTGTTTCCTGCATTTTCAAAATAGAGGCTTCTAAGTCATCTATAACATCAGCAGGGACTACGACTGCACCATGCCGATCAGCATGAACTAAATCTCCCGACTTTATATTCATCCCAAAAATATTTATTGGCTGGTTAACACTGCGAACATGCACAAATGCATGGCTTGGTCCTATACTTCCAGCAACAACAGGAAAACCTTTTGCCATATCACCTAGATCCCTCATTACGCCATTAGTAAGCGCACCTGACATACCAAAACCTTTATGAATAGTTGTATTCACTTCGCCCCAGAAAGCTCCAATACAATTTGGATAATCCAGATCTTCAACCACTGCAATTGACGGTTTAACACTTTCTGACATTGCTCTGTAATAGGTCATACGGCGTTCTCTAATTACTGAAACTGATTCTGTAGGAGGTTCAATTGCCGCTATTTGAGCAGTAACTGCGTAGCCAACAATGACACCTTTCGTATCAGAGGCAAACATAGTTCCTCTGGTGAAATCATTGAAGCCTCTCTTTCCTTGGGCAACCTCTATTGCGTTACAAACAGTTGGAGTGTCCACAGATTGTAATAAATTTAATAGTGATATTTTCATGTATCCTCCAGCCAACTAGCAAGCGCCATAGTTGTAATTTTAGGTTGTTCCAATGTTGGAAGATGGCCCGCATCTTCAATAATTTCTAATTTACTATTTTCTAAAAGAGTATGCATTAATTCGTGCCGTTCAAGTGGGCATAAAACATCATGCTTACCACAAAGCACTAAAGTTGGTCTCTTATATGATCGTAATATATTTTTTTGATCAAAACGATCTCGCAGTGCAATGGATTGTCGAATAAATGCATCAGGTCCGATATCAAGTGCCATATCCATACAAAGCTTTAATATCTCAGTTTTTTTAACCCCATCAAAAAGGTAATTCGGTTTCATTTCATCACGAATTATTTCTTTGAGTTGCCCGTTTCTAACTGCATCTATTTGTGGGCCCCGCCGCTTTGCTACATCAGACAGCTCTGCCAGAGGATTTGTGTCAAGTAATGCTAAACGTTCAACTCTCTCTGATGCTTGAGATAAAACTTCCATTGCTACTATCCCACCCATTGAAAGCCCTGCTAATGCAAAAACTGGCGGTGCATTATTTAAGACATCGGCAGCCAATTCTGAAATTGTTTTATGACCAGAAATTTGCACAAAATGCACTTCTCTTTGCTTAGATAATTCACTTATTTGAGGAGCAAAAAGGCGTTCATCACACATCATTCCAGGTAGCAAAACAAGAGGCGTCATGAGGCTAAAGCGGCACCCTCAGATAAAGATTTAAGTTTTGCATAGGCAATTTGTGGGTCTACAGCTCCAAAGCCAGCAAAAGTACCAAATCCACAATCTGACCCTGCAATAACTCTATCTTTTCCAACAATATCCGTAAATCGCTCAATTCTTTGCGCAACAAGTTCTGGGTGCTCAACAAAATTGGTCGTAGTATCAACCACACCCGGAACTAATACCTTATTGTCAGGAATCTCAGATTTTCTATCTCTGAATACAGTCCATTCATGCGCATGTCTTGGGTTGGAAGTTTCAAATAATAAGTAACCAGCGTTTGCAGACATCAAGGTAGAAAACATTTTATCCATGGGAATATCACAACAATGAGGCCCTTCGTAATTTCCCCAACAAATATGAATTCTAACTTTTTCTTCTGGAACGTCTTTTAACGCATAGTTTAATGCTTCGACATGTGAAGCAGCAACTTTAAGAAATTCATCGTCGCTTAAATCATTAAAAAGCATATGCCTCGAGAGCGCTAAATCTGGGCAATCCAATTGCAAATCTAATCCAGATGCTACGATTGTTTCATATTCTGTTTTCATCGCATCCGCTAATGCAGATAAATATTCTTCTCGTGTCTTATAAAAATCATTTTGTAAAAATAAAGAAATTACACCAGGAGAGGCAGCATTCATAAAACCGCTGGTTCTTCCGTGTGCAGACATTGCGGCTTTTAAATTACTAATATCTTTTTGTAATTCCCCCTGACCTTTTGACGAAACGGGCCCAGTACACATAGGTCTAGCATATTGAGGTGTACCTCCTTCATTTGCAAGGCGCTCTAAAAATGTTGGAAACATTTTAAGATCAGCTGGAGCATTTCGAGGACTATCACCCGAAAAGCCTGTATAACGATCCTTTACATAAGTTGCATATGATATTTTTGAAGTTTCACCGTCACTAACAATATCAATTCCAGATTCTGTTTGTTTCCCAACAGTATCATGCACTGCTTTTGTCATTACTTCATCAAATGATGTTTCATCATAATCCTCATTATTTTCACGAGCAAATATAAAATCAACAACCTCCTGTGATCTAGGTAAACTACCAACATGCGAAGTACGAATTCTTGCCATTTTTCTTCTTTCTTATTATTTTAATTTTTGATCCATGTTGGGCCAGCAGGATCATCATTAGATTTTACACGGTACATACTTGCTTCTCCAGCCATTGATGGTTCAAGTTTGTGTGAAAACCCAGCAGGTAAAATACACGTATCACCAGGATTTAATGTAACTGTATAATTTTCCCATTTTAGGAACCAATGTCCACGCACAGGCATCAGAACAATTGAATCTTTAAAAGTTAAAGCCTCATCATGTAATGATCCTCGAGTAATGAAATCCATTTCAAACCCTGGTTTATCTGGTAACATTGCGTCTTCACCGATTACTTTTACTGGTGATTTTCCTGCTAAACCCATTAAATCTAGGTATCGAGCTACGTGCCTTGGAATAACATCAATTGCAGGTGGTTCAGGCATTTTTTCTAATTTTTCATCTGATAATATTGGCATTGGTAAAACACCTTTAGGCAATTTTTGACCCTTTTTACTATCATAAAGCTTTCCATTATCCCCTAAAATCAAACCGTGTTCAGCGGCATCTTGAATAACTTGAGGTGCCCATGTTACGCCACCACCAGCATCATCGCCCCCTAAAACGGCCATTATCATTCCATAATCTAAGCCTATATTTTCAAAGCCACGAAATATACCCGTCGGTATGTTAATTATATCACCTTCTTCTAAAACTACTTCACCAGCCTTACCCCATCGCCCCCAAAAAAATCTCCACCTGCCTTTTAGAACAAAAAAGACTTCGGCAGTGGTATGACTGTGTAAAGAGTTTCTACATCTTGGCGGTTGGCCGGCTGCGCCAATATTAAACCCTGGTGTATCTTTTATATGTACATGCTGATCTGGGCTCTCAGAAACACCTCCACCAATTATAGTGAAGTTCTCTTTTTGATCGCTGCCAGGAGTATGTGCATCAATAAACGCAGTTTTGCATGGAATTAAATCTCCATACCTAACAATCCGTGATTCTAATTCTTCTGAGTTCATTTTACTATCCTGTCTTCATTGCGATTTGTTTCCAAATCGATGTTTCATCATAGAGAGTATATTCTCTTCGTATCCCCCATGGGCCAAATTCTACGTGACTTGCTCCCATAATATGAACTTCCGCTCCAGTTGGCTTCCCAAAAGCTCCCCAACCGTCATGTTTTCCTGTCAAACTCCAACGAATAGCGGCTCTAGGAGGCATTAATGGATCTTCTCTTCCTATCTGATGATCAATAGAAAAAGTTGCTGATGGAAATGCTGCTCTGAGTTTAGTCCAAAAACCATCAACACCATCTGAAGAATATAATTCGCTCCCACCAGGGTAAAAACCTGTCACAGCTCGATCATATTCTACAGGAATTACATTCAAATCAGCAAACATAATCCTATTTAATATATCTGAATACTTCTCGCCCCAATCATTATCATTTCCACGACCCGTATACGGTCCAGTTTTATCAATAGATGGGTGGAAAGGCTGTATACATTTCTCAGGTCCACCCTCTCTCTTAATAAGATCTATTGCATACTCTTTTGGGTCCCAACCTAATTGGCGTACTACAGCGCCTTGGTCTCTAATTAACCATTCATCATTAATTTGATTATTAATTGCATGACAATCTGCAATTACTCTATAATGTAATTTTTTACCTGAAGCTTTCCCATAAACACCATCACCAAGATGCGTTGCAGTGGTTAGAATTCTATGAGAAGAAAGCATCCCTTCCTCTGGCGATCCAGACCAAATAACATCCTCGCCCAAAAGTCTCCGGTCAGGAAATTCAGCCAATGTTGACATTGTTGCAGCTATGACACCCTCATTCCCAAAAACGATTGAACCAGGTGATCTCACTGGAATATCTTTAGAGTAATAGTGATTAAGTGACGCCAATCCTCTATCTTCCCAAATTTCTTTGGTTATGCCTAAAATATAATCAGGAAAATCTTTAAATTGATCTGAAAAACCTTTCATGAGGTCCATCCTTTCGGTATTTTTGCAGAGCTGCGGATAATCAATGGGCTTTCTACTTTAATATGCTTTGGCTCTTGTGATGGGTTGGTAATTTTATCCAATATAAGAGCAACTGTTTCATCTACCATTATATTCGATCTTTGGCGCATAGTTGTAAGATCATATGCAGCTAATGATGCTGGTGGAACATCATCATAGCCAATAATGCTAACTTCCTGTGGAATTTTTATATTAAGTTCACCGCGCAATACATCCATGACAGCAAAAGCCATTGAGTCCTGAACAACGAATACAGCATCGGGATGATCTGGCTTATCAAACATTTCGCGTGCGGCTTCTTTTGCTCGGCTTACTGTAAAATCACCTAATGCATGAGCTGCTAGTTCTTGCCCTGCTTCTTTCAATCCATCTCGGAAACCTGCTTCACGGTCACGGTGGGTTGATGCACCTTCCCAACCTCCTATATAAGCAATTTTTTTATGCCCCCCAGAAACAAAGAATTCAGCAGCCTTTTTACCACCTTCAAAATTATCAGATGTTACAGCAGAGTGTTTTTTAGAATCTTGAGCTCTATTAAAAAGGACAACTGGCACTCCAGCAGCTTCGCATCGTGCTGTAAGATCACTTGAAATACTTACACTAGCAGCAATTATCCCATCTACTTGGTAATCCAATAAACCATCAATAACATGATCTGTGGACTCCGTATCATTTGATGCCATAAATACTAGCACATGATAGCCTAAAGTTTGTAATGCATTCGAAAGTTTTTCTAGAGCTACAGGATAAAAATAATTATCTAAATAAGCTACAACAAGGCCGATAATTCGACTTTTTCCAGTAATCAAGGATCTAGCTAATATATTTGGCCTATAGCCCAATTCAATAGCAGCGGCACGAACTTTAAGCATAGTTTTTGAGCTCGCTGACGCTCCAGGAGTAAATACTCTACTCACTGCAGATTGACTAACTCCAGCGAGTTTAGCGACTTGTAGTGAAGTTACTCTTTCTACCATCAGCCCGCTGTCCAACCCCCATCTATAATCATATGAGTGCCAGTAACCATCGATGACGCATCAGATGCTAAATAAACTGCAGCTCCCATAATATCTTCCACTTCACCAATACGTCCAAGTTTAATTTTTTGATTAATGAGCTGAGCCATTTCAATATTTTCAAAAGTTTTTTCTGTTAAAGGCGTGCGAATAAATGTTGGGCAAATAGTATTAATGCGAATATCGAATGAGCCCCATTCAATTGCCATACTTTTCACCATCCCCTCAATTGCATGCTTTGAAGAAGAATACACAGTTCGATCAATGCCTCCCACATGTCCCATTTGTGATGAAATATGTATAATTGAGCCACTTATTTTAGATGCTTTCATGGCTTTTGCAGCATACACTGATAGAAAGTATGCAGACCTCAAGTTTAAGTTCATCACAGCATCAAAATTTTCAGGTGATGTTTCAAACGCGGGCGAATGCCGAGCCATTCCAGCAGAATTTATTACTATATCATATGGCTCTTCCATTACTTTTTCTAATGCAAACAAGTCAGTTTGATCCAAAACCAATACCTCTGCATCATAGCCATTTGAATTTAATGTTGAGACTGTCTTGTCTAAAAGATCAATTCCACGTGCCGCACAAATAACTTTTGCACCAGATTGCGCCATTGCGGCTGCACATGCTTGGCCAATACCTGAAGATGCGCCCGTAACTAATGCGCGTTTACCTTTTAATGAAAATGATGGGAGCAGTGGTAAGTTCATGTATTTACCCCAATTGGATAAGAGATTTTTCCTTGAACACGTGCTTTGTTAAACTCTCGTAAGCGAGCAAAAACATCAACACCTAATTGAGAATACACATCGAGCAAATCAACTAATACCCAATTCTCACGTATTAAATTATCTTCCACTCTCCAGAAATCTAAACTTCGCATTGTAATTTCTTGTCCTGAAGGAGCAATACCGAGCCAACCATCTCCTGAAACAGTCATTTGCATATTTGGCCAACCGGTGGCTATTACATACGGCCCATCAGCAAAAAAATGGCAACTTAAAGTACCCGTCGTTCCACCTTTTCTATCAGGTAAAGCATTAAGAAATGGAATTTGATGCCAATTTCTAAACCCATCAAGGCCTCTCATTGAACCAATTCCTGCAGGACCATACCAGTTAACACATGGATGCCAATATTCTTCAGCCTTCATTATTTCAGGCCCACCTTCCGAGGGATGGCGCGATAAGTTAGTCAACATCTCAATTACAATATCTAAACTTTCCGACCCTCGAGAAAGGGTTCTATTGGTTGATCTTAATCCATCTTGACTAGCGGGCCCAGGTGTAAACATTTCACGCCCCAAGCTTGGAGACATTGGCCACGCTCCTGCTTGCATCATAAGTTCTGGTATGTCCCATATTGCTTGAACTTCAATAATCTTATTGTCCTCAAAACAATAAAACTCATGAAAACGCATATGAACTAAATGTCCCGTTGGAGGTATTTCTAAAAATGGACCAACAAAAGTTCCTATATAGGATCCACAACATCCAACCCAATTTTTACCTTGAATTGTTTTGCCACTTACGACGATTGTGTCGCGTCGCTCAACATCGGGGATTGCAGCGACCAAGGGAGCAAAACAATTATCATAAAATTCACCTTTCAATAAATCGCCAAAAGGATGGCACATATGAATTTTAACATTTTGTGAAAATATATTTTGAATAAAAGATCGCACTGTAAGTTCATCGAAATTATACATAGCTTTTAAAAACAGCTCTATACTTTCTCGATTTTCGTGCTTCGTATTCATTTATTTTCCAACTTTGCGAAAAGCTGCTCCTTCACCATATGGGACATTAATTCCACCATACCGTCGAACTCGGATATTACATTGTTCCGCATGCCCAACAAACCCTTCTAACATACATAGTCGGCTACCATATTCGCCTACAAGCGTTGCAGCTTCGTCAGTTGTGATTTTTTGATAAGAATGCGTCTTTAGAAACTTCCCAACCCACAAACCACCAGTATATCTTCCAGCTTTTTTAGTTGGTAAGGTATGATTGGTACCAATAACTTTATCACCATTTGAAACATTAGTTCGAGCTCCTAAAAACAATGCACCATAACATGTCATTTTTTCTAAAAACCAATCATCTCTATTAGTCATTACTTGAACATGCTCAGATGCAATATCATCTGCAACTTTTAACATTTCATCATAAGTGTCACATAAAATAACTTCACCATAATCAGCCCAACTTACAGAAGCTGTGTCAGCAGTAGGTAATATTTCTAACAACCTATCAATTTCAGAAAGTGTATCTTCTGCTAATTTACGCGAGTTAGTTAACAAAACTGCAGGACTATTATACCCATGTTCAGCTTGCCCTAATAAGTCAGTTGCGCATAATTCACCATCAACAGTTTCATCAGCTATAACCATAGTTTCTGTTGGTCCAGCGAATAAATCAATTCCAACACGCCCAAATAGTTGTCTTTTTGCTTCTGCAACAAACGCATTTCCTGGCCCCACAAGCATGTGAACTGGTTCGATACTCTCAGTCCCAATAGCCATTGCGCCAACAGCTTGAATTCCACCCATTACATAAATTTCATGAGCGCCACCCAGATGCATCGCAGCAATAACTGCAGCATTAGGCTTACCCTCAAAAGGTGGAGTACAGGCAACAATTCTAGGAACACCCGCAACTGTTGCAGTAGCAACTGACATATGGGCAGAAGCCACCATTGGAAACTTTCCACCAGGGACATAACAACCAACAGATTGTACTGGAATATTCTTGTGCCCTAAAATAACTCCAGGAATTGTTTCAATTTCAATATCAAGCATACTGTCTCTTTGAGCTTGAGCAAAATTACGGACTTGCTCTTGGGCAAATTTGATATCTAAAAGCTCACGATCAGAGAGAGATGCTATTAAGTCAGATATTTCTTTTTCTGACAATTTGAAATTTTCTGGTGCGTAATTATCGAATTTTATGGAAAGTTCGCGAACAGCAGCATCACCATTAATCTCAATATTTTTTAATGTTTCTTCAACTATAATTCTTGTCTTTGCATCATCCTCAGCCCGCTCTGCATCTGGCTTGCCGCTTTTTAGATATTCTACAGTCATTAATTACTCCCAATCTTAGGTGGAATTTTAGTGCCATCATCGAAGGCCTCCCAACCATGTCCATTAAAAACATCTACGCCCAGCTGTGCTAGAACGTGTGGAAAATCAACCATCACCCAATTGTCTGTAATTTTTCCATTTTCAACTTTCCAAAAGTCCATATATCGGATTTGTATTTTTTTTCCTGTAGCTTCAACACCCATGAATATTCCTGAGTGAACTGCCTCTTGGCGTCCAAATGCTGCTGCCCACTCACCCATATATAAGCGAGCTTCATCAATGCAGACTTTATCAGAAAAGGCTGCCTGAAAAGGTTTTTGCCAATTATTTTGGAATTCTTTTAAACCTTTTTTTGTTCCACAGCCTGTATTACCCATCCAACTAAAACCATGACTGAAAAATTCACCAATATCTGCTATGCGATGATCATTTAATCCATCTACCATACCTTCAATTACTGCACGGGTTTCTGCAGTTTTTGACATATCTGTATCTTTAGACAACTCTGCTTGCTCTGGTCTTGCACCATTCATCCTTTTACAGCTCCTGCGGTTAAGCCACTTACAATTTGGCGTTGGAAAAAAAGAATTAAGACAAATAATGGTGCCGTTGCTGAAACAACAGCAGCCACTGCAAACATTACGTTACCCTCAGTTTGTGTTGTTCCTAAAAAACTCGCTATTTTAGGTACCATTGTTTGATTAGCTTGACTTAATAACGTCGCTGTTACGGTAAAATCATTGTAGGCCAATAGAAATGAAAATAGCCCAGTTGTAACGACACCAGGCCACATTACGGGTATGATAACATGTCGAAATGCTTGAAATCGTGTGCAACCATCGACCATAGCACTCTCATCTAAGTCCTTTGGAATGTTAAGAAAAAAACTATGTAACATCCATAAAGTAAATGGCTGATTAATTGCTACCATAACAATTATCGCAGTAGGAATATGCCCCCAAAGGTTCCACTCAAAAAATGGAAGTAAATAACCAGATACTAAAGTGATGTGAGGCATTGCTCTAAAAACTAATGCAAGCATTAAAAGGTAAAATGCATATCTCTTTCCTGAACGTGCTAATGCATATCCACCAAGAGTTCCCAAAGTAAGTGATATAACAACAACAGAAGATACTATAATTCCTGTATTAATAGCAGCTAACCAAAAGTTTTTTGTTACCCAAGCTCCATAATACCCATTACCAGTAAATGCACCTCCAGTTTCAATCTGAGTACGAACTCCAGAAATAGCATTTGTCCAATCGGCTTTTGAAAAGAAGTCTCCTTGGACCTTAAATGAACCCCAAAGTGTCCAAAAAAACGGAAAACTTGCAGCGATAATCCAAATAAAGACAAGCCCCCAAATAAATAAATTTAATAAACGTGAGCGACGGTGAATTATATTAGTCATTAAACAACCTTCCTATTAAATTCACGCCATGTGCGAATTAAAACTGGAATAAGTAAGATACTAACACCAATAATTGTTAAAACTGATGTTGCACCAGCCGAACCAAAAAACTGGTCTTCGTTGTTAGAAATATCATTATAAATAATCCAAGAAAGTGAAGTCGCATTTGCTTGAGCAGAAAAGCCAACTATTGGTTCAAAAACTCGAAAATTATCCATCAATTGAATTAATAAAATAAAAATAGTCAGCGGCATTAAGTGAGGAAGAACCACATACTTTGTTCGCTCCCAACGTGATGCACCATCAATCATAGCAGCTTCAATTGTATCACTTGGAACAGTCTGAAGGCCGGCATAAAATACAATAAAAGCAAATGGAGACGAATGCCAGATGCCATATACCATCAACATAACCCAAGTGAGCGTTGGTGAAGCTTTCAAGGATAGGTTAGGATCATCAAATATTCGTTGCAATATTGAACCTATTATTCCTTGTGCATCAATCATCCAAAATAATATTAAAGACCCAATTAATGGTGTTACAATCATTGGCAGCAAAGATACAAAAATAGTTGGGCCTTTCATTGTTTTGGGCAAGCTATTCACCCCCAACGCAATTAAAAATCCAAAAAATAATACAAAAGGAGTCACAACAAATGTGTAAGTTAAGGTAAAAGCTAGCGCTCTGTAAAAAGGTAAATTTAATGTGTTGGAGATAAAACCAGAAATACTGTCACTTTGTGACCATGATTGTTGAATTTCTTCAAATGCTAAGTGATTTCGATTTGTGTAAGTCTTGAGTCCATTAAATTGCCCTAATGGGCTTTCTAATTTTAGTTTTTTCGTTTCTTCAACATTTATAATTAGTTCTTTTTTACAACCAAAAGGCCCACAATTTTCAACTTCATTCAATACTGCTTCGTGCTCTATATGAAGCGATTGCACGACTACTGATACAATAGGCAATGCAATAAATAACAGCATTGTTATTAAAGAAGGTAAAATAAACCAAAAAAAGTTGCGGTTTTTCATCTTGTTCGCCAGAAATTATATAAAAAATAGAAAATAGGAGGAAGCACTACACTTCCTCCTTTTAGTTTTACTTTAAGAAACCTTTTTCTTTTGCTGCAGCAGTATAAGCAGCTTCAACATCAGCTAAAGCTTGCTCTGCACTCTCAGTGCCTTGCAAGAAGTCAGAGATTTCACTACCAAGTGCACCGTGCAAAGTACCCATAAACGGCAACATTGGATAAGGTGCAGCTCCATTTGAAGCTGTTTCTGAAACACCAGCAGATGCAGGGCTTGGCTTATAACCGTCAACTAACCAAACAGCTGCGTCATTATTTGCTTCAACCATATCTGATGAAATTCCATTCATTAATGCAATAAATGTAGCTTCAGCATCTTCATCAGATACATTTGTGGAAATTCCAATACCGTCCCACCACAAAGTTGATGCAGGTCGTGCCATATTACCCCAGCTAGGCGCTCCTGAAAGAACAGTGTTAGATGACACGCCGTCTACTGAGCCTTCGCCATCTAGAACTGCTCCTCCACGTGAACCCCACATGGTTGCTAATGCTAAATTTCCAGCTTCCCATTCGGCTTGTGTAGCATTTGAATCAAAAGTTAAAAAATCTGGGTTCGAATAAGCAACCAGAGATTTCAACATGTTTAAAGTAGCAACACCATGATCATTGTTTATAGATACTTCGGCAGTCCCTGCATTGAATAAATCTGCACCTGTTCCCATGTACATGTTTACAAACTCTTCACCTAAATTCCAACCAGCTTTAGTATTAAGAGCTACAGGATATTCCATTAATCCAGCACTTCGAATTGCTTCAGCAGCAGCGATTACTTCTTCATAAGTTCCCGGTATATCACTAACACCTGCTTTGTTTAGCATATCTGTTCTAGTGAATAAATGTTGTGCATTTGCCATGAAAGCAACTGCCATTACTTTTCCATTTACAGTAATTAATTGGCTTTTATTTAATCCCGCACCGTGCTTTGCAACAAGGTCATCAAGAGATCTTACTAACCCATCATTCATCAGTGTTACTAAAGTAGAGTTTGATACTATTACTGAAGAATATTGTGATGGATTTGCAGTAAGTGCAGCAACCATTATATCTTTATGATCTTTTGTTAAATTTGTTTCAACCGTTACACCATTTCCTGCACACTTTGCAGCTTCTGCCGTGACAGCCTGAATTGCTGGGAAGTCATTTGAAAGAATGCTGACTTTACCGCCAGAAATTCCACAATCAGCTATTGCTGAACTTCCCAAAAGCGCGAACGCTCCCGCGAATGTTATTGTTTTTAGAAACATAAGTTACTCCCTATTATAGTTATCGACATACCTTGAAAAAGTATATCAGTTGGACCCCCCTTTTTTTGGGGATTAATTTTAGGGGTTAATCCCCTATTCGCCCACCTGTTTGATCATCAAACAAATGACAAATTCCTTTTGGTACAGATATGCGAACCATATCACCTATCTGTGCACGATAATCTTTTGCGGCTTTAACTGATACTAACTCATTATTAACACGAACTGTGATCATTGTTGCATCACCTAACAATTCCATTGCATAGACTGCAGCATGAATTTCACCACCTGTGTTAACTATTGAAGCATCTTCAGCACGAAAACCTAATTGAATAGGCCCATCTTTTTGTTCAATTCCAGATACTTTTATAAAATCTCCCTTAAATACTTTGTCAATAATTTCACCTTGTATGAGATTCATTGCGGGTGACCCTATAAAGCTAGCAACAAATGCATTAGCTGGATGATCATAAATATTGGTTGGAGTTCCAACTTGCTGAACTATTCCATCTTTCATTACAACAACCCGATCTGCAAGTGTCATTGCTTCAATTTGATCGTGAGTTACATAAATAGTTGTAACTTTTAATTCATGACTCAAATTCTTAATTTGCGCCCTTGTCGATACTCTTAATTTTGCATCTAGATTAGATAATGGTTCATCCATTAAAAATACATTAGGTTCACGCACAATTGCCCTAGCTAAAGCTACCCTTTGTCTCTGACCACCCGATAATTCTGCAGGTTTTCGATGCAAAAAGTCATCTAGCTCTACCATAGCAGAAGCACGCATTACACGCGCTTTATGTTCAGTTTCAGGAATTTTACGAACTTTTAATGGAAATCTTATATTTTCATAAACATTCATGTTTGGATATAAGGCATAGGATTGGAAAACCATCGCTACGTCGCGATCTTTTGGATCAAGATCGTTAACACGTGCATTGTCTATTAATATGTCGCCTTCTGTAACGTCTTCAAGGCCTGCAATCATTCGCATTGTTGTTGTTTTACCACATCCAGACGGGCCTAATAAAACAAGAAATTCTTGATCTTTTATGGTTAAATTAAAATTATCAACACCTACAAAAGAGCCCCATCGCTTTGATAAATTTTTAAGTTTTATTTCTGCCATGCAGCCCCCCAAGTAGTAATAAACTACTTTTGCATACGTTTGCAAAAACGATAGACTTTCAACTTCAATTCTGCAAGATTAAATTTTAAAGAAATACTTTTTACGCTACATCATTGAAAATCCATAAAAAGAAGTACAAAATGTCAGGCTATCAAAAAGAAAAACGTATTATACTTGATTATTACCAAGCGCTTGATTCAGCCAACGACACTAGAATCACCGAAGTTTTAGACACTTTCACATCAAAAAATTACTTATGGCGTGCGTTTCATCCTTTTGGATTGCAAACTGATGTAAATGAGATAGCTGAGCTATTTTGGAAGCCTTTAAAACATTCCTTAACCAGTATGCAAAGAAGAATAGATGTTTTTTTTGCAGGCAGTAATTATATAGATGATAATAACTCTGTCTGGGTTTGCTCTATGGGGCATCTAATTGGCCTATTTGATTTTCCCTGGCTAGGCATCAAGCCAACAAAAAAATTAACCATGCTTAGATATGCAGAGTTTCATAAAATAGAAAATGGAAAAATTTCTGAAACAGCATTTTACTTCGATATCCCACATTTAATGCTTCAAGCCGGGTACTCTCCATTTCCTGATCAAAAAGCTGCTCATTTAATACAACCAGGACCAGCACCTCATGATGCCTTATTGTTTTCTGATGCAGATAATGAAGAAAGCGTAAAAACAATGGAAGCAATAAATTTTATGATAAAAGATTTAGGCCAATGGCAAAGTGGCTTACCACTTGTAGATGAACTTGCCCGCAGTTGGCATAACGATATGATTTGGTGGGGACCTGCTGGAATTGGATCCACTTACACAATTGAGAGATATGCAGAACAACACTCGGGACCTTTTAGAGCAGCCTTTAGTGATAGATCAGGGACAGGCCACATAGCTCGAATATCAGAAGGTCATTATGGTGGATTTTTTGGATGGCCCAATTTTAGTGCAAAACCTACGGGTGGATACCTTGGACTACCACCAAGCGATACGATTGGTGAGTTTAGAGTAATTGATATTTATCGCCGGGAGGGTGACAAATTAAAAGAAAATTGGATATTTATAGATTTACTTCACTTTTTCAAACAACAAGGCGTTGATATATTGAATAAACTATAAATATTTATTAATTAATCTAACTTTCTTATATTAAGAAATATTCTCAAACGAATTGATGCTTACGCTTTGACACGAATAGATCTATGTTTCTCCATAAGTCATTAACCTTAATTAATTTTATTATTATGCAAAATGAAAAGCCAAAATTTAAAGCCATAGCAGATCATGCTTTACTCATAACATTTTCAGATGTTTTCAGTGAAGCTGTGCATTCTCAAGTTGTTGCATTAGATAATTCTATAACTTTGGATCCGCCCAAGGGAATTATTGAAACAGTCCCAGCAATTGTGAATCTTCTGGTTACATTTGATCCATTAATAACTGATCATTCGTGCCTTGAAAAAAGTATCTTAAATAATATAAAGAATATGACAAATAAATCCTACAAAGGCACTGAACGGATTGTTCATGTTTGTTATGAAGAAGGTTTTTCTAGAGATTTGGAAACTGTCTCAAAAGCCTGTGGCCTTTCAAAAGAGGCAGTAATTAACGCTCATCTTAATGAAAAATATAATGTATTGATGTATGGATTTTCTCCTGGCTACGCTTACCTTTCAGGAGTTCCCGAAGATATCCAAGTGCCTCGAAAAAATTCAGCAGTTCGCGACATCGATGCTGGTAGCGTGATTATTGCGGGGTCTCAATGCTTAGTTACAACCTTAAAAATGCCAACTGGTTGGTCCATAATTGGACGCTCACCAACATTAATTCTTACTGATGATTTAGAAAATCCTTTCCTTTTTAATGTTGGGGATACAGTTAATTTCAAACGAATAGATCTTGGTACTTTTGAGAAAATGAATAAGGCATCTAACTATGTCTGATGTTGAGTTTTCTATTTCCTTTGCAGGTCCACTTGTTACATTTCAAGATATAGGTCGACCAGGAAATATGCGGTATGGCGTTTCAGCTTCAGGCCCAATGGACATAGTATCTTTTGAAGCTGCAAACGCAGTTCTTGGAAATGAAACGAAGCAAACAGCTATAGAAATATCGCTTGGCGGTCTAATTCTACAATGCCATGAAGGATCAATTACGCTAGCAATTACCGGTGGTGATTTTCTTATAGAGTACCAAGGCCAGAAAATATCATCATGGACAGTTCTTACAATACAAAAAGGAGAGCGCCTCTCAATTCGTGCAGGAAAATCAGGAAGCTGGGCATATTTAGCATTTTCTGGAAAACTAAATGTAAAAGATTGGCTCAAAAGCAACTCAACCCATTCAACATCTGGATTTGGCGGCGGTGTTTTAAAAACTGGCCAAAAGTTCACACTTACAGACGCTTCAAATCAAGCAAATCGTATTGGCCCAATTTTAAAACCAAGTTTTAATACAAATGATTTAATTCATGCAGTACTTGGGCCTCAAGACCAATATTTTATTAACACTGCGATCGAAATATTTTCTGACAGTATTTTTAAAGTTTCTGATAATTATGATAGAATGGGTATGCAACTTACCGGGCCAAAGTTAGAACTAAAAAGCGCCCTATCAATTCCATCTGAGCCAGTCGTAAAAGGATCTATACAAGTTTCTGGAGATGGCATTCCAACTATCCTTTTAGCAGATCATCAAACTACAGGTGGTTATCCAAAAATTGCTACGGTAATATCCTCAGATATAAATAGATTAGTACAATTTAGATCAAACCAAAGTGTGGAATTCATACTAATCAGTAGTAATGAAGCATTACAGAAAACTAGAAAATTTCTAGATATGAAAGAAAAATATCTACAAAAAATTTCAATTTCTAGGGGAACTTTAGAACAAAGATTGATGAGTGAAAACTTAATTGGCGGAGTTGAATTTAATTCATAAGTTCTTAAATCTTAATCTTTAAATGCCTTTTGGATCTACTTAATATTTGAAAATTATTACAGACATGCTAAGTTATGAATCAAAGATAATTATAATAAAATAGGAATAAAAGAATGCCAAAAGGATATTTGGTAGCTAATATACGAGTTAAAGATAAAGATAAATTTGCTGCATTTTCTGGTATGGCTGCTCCTGTAATCAAAGCACATGGTGGAAAAGTACTTGCAAGGGGACCTGGCGCTGAACGTCATGAAGGTTCTGTTGAAGGTATCGTCATGATGATTGAATTCGAGAGCGTTGATACCGCTAGAACATTTTATTTAAGCGACGAATATCAAGCTGCAAAAGCGGTACGCGATGCATGTAGTGAAACAGACTTAATGATTATTGAAGGTACAGAATAGTCAAAATTAACTAAATCAATTTAAGTTTGTGAATTGCCTACAATAAGTAACTGTAGGTCAGCAACATTCGTTCCAGTAGCTCCAATCACAATTAGATCTTCAGCCATTTTTAATGCTTCATAACTATCATTGTTTTCAAGAAATTCATAAATAGATTTATTTTTATTCTGTATTCTTGAAACAGTACCATTATCAACCAAACCACCTGCAGCATCAGTTGGCCCATCTATTCCATCAGTTCCACCACTTAAAAAGCACCATGGGCGATCTTTAAAAATCTTTTCTGCTGCAATTGCAAAACGAAGAGCAAGCTCTTGGTTTCGGCCTCCTTTTCCATTTCCTTTAAGTTTTACTGTTGTTTCTCCGCCAAAGGCGATCGCAAATGGATTATGATTTTTGGAATTTTGCACTTTATGTAATATTTTTTCTACAGCTTGATTTACATCACCTATCAATGGCTCCAAAATAATTTGTGCGCCTACTTCTTTTGCCATTGCGGCAACGCTGCCGGCGTTACCAGCTATTAAGTGCGCATTTGTATTAATTGATACATTATCTTCAATAGATGTATTTTCCAGATATTCACGTATCCTGGAGGGCAATTTAACAAACACTCCCTCATTGATTAATAATCTTTGAGCATCTGCAATAGTTCCAGATGGAGATACACTTGGTCCACTTCCTACAATACTTAAATCATCACCCAACACATCTGACAATATATAGCTCTGGACTTTAGCCGGATATGCAAAATTGAGAACACCTCCACCCTTTAAACGTGAGACTGATTGTCTAACTAAGTTCATTTGGTATATGTCAAAACCACTTGATAGAAGTATTTTATTCAACTTAATTTTGTCATGTAAACTTATTTCTTTTACCGGTGCCGGCAACAATGCAGATGCTCCACCACTTACTAACATTATAACAATATCTTTTTGTGTTGCTTTTTCTAACCTTGAAATTACTTCTTTTCCTGCCAATAACCCGCTTTCACATGGAATTGGATGAGACGCTCCCATGACATCACAGCCCTCTAGGTCAATCACATTCTCAAAGTTCGTCACAGCTAGTGCATTGTAGCTAGCGCTTTCTGGCAACTTATTCAAAAAACATTTTGCCATTTTGCCTGCAGCTTTACCAATTGATATTACTATATATTTACCATCTGCAGTTATTGGAGGAATAGGGTTTCTTTCTAGTGCTGTGTTTAATGCAATCTCTGGATCTGCTGCTTTTATACCTTCAAAAAACGCCCTTTGGGCGTTTTTTCTTAAGGTCTTTATTTCAATATTCTTTAGATTTTCCATTAATTTTCAGCAATCTGATTTGCTTTTTCAACAAGAACCTCTGCCTGTCTTATAGAAGCGTAATCTATGAGTCGACCATCTAATGATACCGCACCTTTTCCTTCTGATGCTGCAATTTTCATTGCTTCCAAGATACGATTTGCTTTATCTACCTCAGATATTGATGGACTCATGACTTCATTTGCATGAGTAATCTGGCTAGGGTGAATAGCCCATTTTCCCTCACAACCCAAAACTGCAGCACGTTTTGCTGCTGCGATATATCCGTCTGTGTCTGAAAAATCACCAAATGGGCCATCTACTGGACGTAAGCCATTGGCTCTAGCAGCTACTACCATTCTTGAGATTGCATAATGCCACATGTCACCCCAATGGACTTCCCTCGAACCATCTTCATTTGGATCCGTCAAAACTGAATAATCTGGATTAACTCCTCCGATAATAGTGGTGCGAGCACGTGTACTTGCAGCATAGTCAGCAACACCAAAATGTAAGCTCTCATTTCGCTTAGAAGCAGAAGCAATTTCATGCACATTTTGCATACCCAAAGCGGTCTCAATTATATGTTCAAAACCAATCCTTTTTTGGTACCCTTTTGCATCCTCAATTTGGGTAACCATCATGTCAATTGCATACACATCTGATGCAGTTCCAACTTTAGGAATCATTATCAAATCTAACCTTGATCCAGCTTGTTCAACAACATCAACAATATCCCTATACATGTAGTGAGTGTCCAATCCATTGATCCTAATTGACATTGTCTTCTTACCCCAATCAATGTCATTTAATGCCTCAATTATGTTTTTTCTTGCTTGCTCTTTATCAGATGGTGCAACGGCATCTTCCATGTCTAAAAACACAACATCAGCAGAAGATTTTGCAGCCTTTTCAATCATTTGCACATTACTACCTGGCACCGCAAGTTCGCTTCTATTTAGCCTTGCTTTAGCTGGTTCTATGGTATGAAAACTCATTTTTATTTACCCCTAAATTTTATCGTTATTGATAGGGTTGGATTTGAAAACAGATTAATATGGTGTTTGTCAATACATTTTTTAATTTAAATATTTGATCTTAGTTCGTCCTAAGCGTGCTTCCACCTTCGGGCTCATGAAGCTGATCTAAACGTCTTGAATAGAAAAATGAAATGGCTTGAGATCGATTTTTTACACCAAGCTTTTCATAAAGATTTGAGAGATGAAATTTAACTGTATTTATCGAAATCGACATGCTGTTTGCCAGCTCTTTATTTGAGGAACCATCAGCTAAAAATTGTAGGATTATTCTTTCTCGTTTTGTGAGCATAAATAATGGATCATCCTGCAACTCCCGAACGTCCATGAATGGGAAAACCATTTTACCTGATGCCACAGTTATTGCAGTCTCTAATAATTCATCTACTGTTTGTTCATCATTACAAAAGCCAGCAGCCCCAGCCGCTAAGGCTCGCCGTGAGACATCAAGTGAATGATTTTGTGCATACACCAAAATTTTTGGAGCCGACGGGTTTTCACGCAACACTTCAATAATTTTTTCACCACCCAATTGAGGCAAAGTCCAACAAACAATACCAAGATCTACTTTTACACGTAACACCGTTGATAAAAAATCTTCTGCAGTCGTTACTGTTGAAATTAATGAAATCCTAGGATCTGATGAAAATTTTTCAGACATCGCTGATAAAATCATAGGATTCGACTCAGCTAGTACTACTTTAATTTGATCCACTGGTTTAAAGCTCAATTGCCGTACTCCTTCAAAAAAGATATAAAAAACCTACCCATTTTCAGACATATTTCATAGTTTTAATTAAAAACAATACTTAAGTATAGTTTTTTTACTACCCTTTTGGCAAGCCCATAACGGTAGTTAAGAATGTTGTGTGATTTTTATGGATGTGCTTTTTTTATGAAAGCAACAAATGGAGAATTAACAATGACTATCAGCAATATATTTCCGCAACTTGAAATTCCAAACACACTTGCGGCAGGTCCTGGGCCCGGAAATACAGATGCAAGAGTTTTAGCTAGGTTTGCAAGCGCTGGTATCGCCGACCATATGCATGATGCAGTACTAAAAGGTATGATTGAGTGCAAATTCATGCTCAGGGATTTATTTGGAACTAAAAATATTCATACATTTGGAGTTGCCGGAACTGGATGGAGTGGTTTAGATTGCATGTTCAGCGCTGTAATGCCAGGTGATACAGTCGTTGCATTTTCAAATGGTACATTCTCAGGCATTGATGCTCTAACTTTAAGGATGAAAGCTGCCACTAGAGATGAGTTGGCACAAGATAGTTTAAATCCAAAAGCATCAAGTGTTACTGTTATTGAAGTTCCTCATGGGCAATCTGTAACCGGTGAAATGGTTGATGCAGCATTAAAAAAACACAAACCTAAATGGGCATTTATGGCCCATTGGGAAACTGGTTCAGGTCGGATTAATGATATTCAAGGATTTTCAAATGCCTGTATGAAACATAATGCCATGGGATTAATTGATGCAGTCTCTTCACTGGGTGTTGAAGACTTTGCAATAGATGATTTTAAAGGAATTGCAGCTTGGGCTTCATGTCCCCAAAAAGGTGTAATGTGTTTACCGTTAACTTATGCTCCCGTAAGTTTTACAGATCAATATATCGATGTCTTAAAAGCGAATGGTTCTTATACTTATTGTCATCATCCAATTATGGAAGCAAGACATTGGGGCATAGTTGATGGTCAAGATGTTGAAAAAGGTGGATACCATAGAACACACTCTGGATATGCGGTTGCAGCTTTTCATGAAGCATTAAGAATTACTCTAGAATACGGCTTATCCCAACGTGCCGATGACTATGTATTCCACGAAAATGCTCTTCGCCAGGCAGTGATTTCTATGGGGTGCGAAGTAACTTCAAATATGACAAGCTTAATTGTTTTAAATTTACCAGGAGACTTATCAGGTCGCGAAATGGAATTAGTACAAACCTGTCGTGCTGAAAACTTTGGTATTTGGCCAACATTATCTTCACCGGTACAAGTACGAATTGGGATTTTGAACCAACTAACACAGTCAGCAATTACAGACATTGTAAACCGATTTGCAGTTGCGATGAATAAAATGGGTGCTGATGTAAATATTGAGACCATAAATTTGGGCTTAGAAATTTATTATAAACAAGCAATTGCGGCCGAATAGGAGATATATCAATGGATATTCATGAATATCAAGCCAAAGAGATTTTGCGTGATTTTGGAGTTAAAGTACCAAATGGTGGTTTAGCATACAGTCCAGAACAAGCAGCATATCGGGCGAGAGAGATGGGTGGTGATAAATGGATCGTAAAGGCACAGGTACATGCGGGAGGCCGCGGTAAAGCTGGTGGTGTAAAGATATGCTCAAACGACAATGAAATAATTGAAGCTGCATCCTCAATGTTAGGAAGAAAATTGGTTACACACCAAACTGGAGCTGAAGGAAAAGGGATATACAGGTTATACGTTGAAGCAGGTGTTCCAATTGATCGTGAAATTTATCTTGGATTTGTTCTAGACCGCACTACTCAAAGAATAATGATTGTTGCTTCTTCTGAGGGGGGTACAGAAATAGAAGAAATCTCTGCAAATAAGCCAGACAGCATTGTAAGAGCATCAATAGATCCAGCGGTTGGTTTGGTTGAATTTCAAGCTCGTGAAATTGCTTTTAAATTAGGTATAGAGCCCACCCTTACTCAACACATGGTCCGAACATTGATGGGATGTTTTAATGCATTTCGGGATCTAGATGCAACAATGGTTGAAATAAATCCATTAGTTATCACAACAGATAAACAAGTTATGGCATTAGACGCAAAAATGACATTTGATGACAATGCATTATTCCGTCATCCAAAAATCTCTGAATTACGTGATAAAAGCCAGGAAGATCCCAGAGAAAGTAATGCGGCTGACAGAGGTTTAAGCTATGTTGGATTAGATGGTAATATTGGATGCATAGTTAATGGTGCAGGTCTTGCCATGGCAACTATGGATACAATTAAACTTTCTGGTGGAGAACCCGCCAATTTTCTGGACATAGGGGGTGGCGCAACTCCAGAGAGGGTCGCAAAAGCCTTTCGTCTTGTAAGATCAGATCAAAAAGTAGAAGCAATTCTAGTAAATATATTCGCGGGTATAAATAGATGTGATTGGGTTGCAGAAGGTGTTGTCCAAGCACTTAAAGATGACCCAATCGATATTCCAGTCATAGTAAGGCTATCAGGTACAAATGTTGAAGAAGGTCAAAGAATATTAGCTGGTAGTGGCTTGCCAATTATAAGGGCTGCAACATTAAAAGAAGCCGCAGACAGAGCCGTATCAGCTTGGAAAGCAGATCAACCTACAATTACTAAATTGAAAGCAATATCATGAGTATTTTTATTGATGAAAAAACAAAAGTTATTGTCCAGGGCATTACTGGCAGAATGGCAAGATTCCATACAAAAGAAATGATTGAATACGGAACAAATGTTGTTGCTGGTGTTACTCCAGGTAAATCAGGTGAAATTGTTGAAGGCGTACCAGTGTTCGACACAGTAAAAGATGCCGTAGATGCAACTGGAGCAGAAGCAAGTCTTGTTTTTGTGCCACCTCCATTTGCTGCTGATTCAATAATGGAGGCAGCAGATGCTGGTATCAAGTATTGTGTAAGCATAACTGACGGTATTCCCGCTCAAGATATGATGCGCGTAAAACGCTACATGAAAAGATACCGCCAAGAAAATAGAATGGTTTTAACTGGCCCAAATTGTGCAGGTACTATTTCTCCGGGAAAAAGTTTTCTTGGAATAATGCCTCCACATATTTACAAAAAAGGGCCAGTTGGAATTGTTGGTAGATCTGGAACACTAGGATATGAAGCAGCCTCACAACTTGCATCACTAGATATTGGTGTCTCAACATCGGTTGGTATTGGAGGTGACCCTATCAATGGTTCTTCATTTAGAGATATTTTAGAACTATTTGAAAATGACCCAGAGACATCAATTATTGCATTAATAGGTGAAATTGGAGGCCCACAAGAAGCTGAAGCAGCAGAATATATTCGTGATCATATGACTAAACCTGTGGTCGCTTACGTTGCCGGATTAACTGCTCCAAAAGGGCGTACAATGGGGCATGCAGGTGCGATTATTTCTGCATTTGGTGAAAGTGCTAGTGAAAAAGTAGAAATATTATCCGCTGCAGGAGTAACCGTTGCTGAACATCCTTCAGTAATTGGCGAAACAATTGCAAATTTAATGTAAAGGCCATTCAATGACAAAACCTAAAATACTTGTATCTAGGCGTTGGCCTGAAGCTGTAGAAACTGCAATGAAAGAAAAGTATGATGTTACTTTTAATATTTCTGATAGACCACTTTCAACTAATGAGTTTAAAGAAGCATTATCAGTTTACGATGCTATCTTACCTACTGTAACAGATAAGATTAGTTCTGACGTTTTTAGTGTAACAAACCCTCGTACAAAAATTTTTGGTAATTATGGTGTTGGTTTTTCTCATATTGATATTCCAGCGGCGAAAGCAGCTGGAATTACTGTAAGCAATACTCCGGATGTTTTATCAGATTGTACAGCAGATATTACATTAACATTGATGCTGATGGCCGCAAGACGCGCTGGTGAAGGCGAAAGAGAAGTAAGAAGTGGAAACTGGGAGGGTTGGCGTCCCCGTCATTTAATTGGAACAAGAATAACAGGAAAAACTCTTGGGATAATTGGCTTTGGCCGTATTGGTCGTGAAGTTGCAAAACGTGCACATTTTGGCTTTGGAATGAAAATCATTGTACAAAATAGATCTCAAATTGAAAATGACATTCTTATAAGAACCAATGCGCATCAGGTTAATAATTTAGATGACCTTTTAGAAAAATCAGACTTCATATCACTTCATTGCCCAGGTGGGGATGAAAACCATCATCTTATTAGCACTAAACAATTTGAAAAAATGAAAAATTCTGCAATTTTGGTGAATACCGCTCGTGGTGAAGTGGTGGATGATACTGCATTAATTTCAGCGTTAGAAACTAAGCAAATTGCAGCTGTAGGTCTAGATGTATTTAATAATGAACCGAACATAAATCCAAACCTAATTAAATTTGAGAATGCTATTTTACTTCCACATTTAGGCAGTGCAACACAAGAAACGCGTGAAGCAATGGGCTTTCGAGTTTTAGATAATATTGCTGATTTTTTTGAAGGGAAAATACCAAGAGATAAGGTTGCGTGATGGGAAATCAAATACACAAATTGTCAATAGAAGTTGCCAGAAAAGCAGAAATATTTAGTAAAAATACACATTACAGCAGTTGGCTACGGCATTTGTTATGGACACTATTATCGGAGGTTGCTGGTCGACGTGCTCCCGATATTGTCCCTATCTTAACTGATAAAAATATATTCGAGAAATCTGACGATAAACTAAGACAGAATTTTCTTCATGCTACAAATATATGGTTCCATTTACTACGTATTGCTGAAGAAAATATTTTAGTAAGAGCAAGGCGAAAGATAGAAAGTGAAGGCGGCCAAGGAGCTGTCAAAGGAACTTTTGCAAGCACTTTTATGCGTCTGAAAGAACATAATATAGATTTAACAAAAATACCTAATAAGGTTTTCAAAACACAAATTTCTCCAACTATTACGGCACATCCAACCGAGGGTAAAAGAGAAACAATCTTAGACATACACCGTAGAATATACCGAGCCATTGTAGATTTAGAATCAAACCGCTGGACACCGTTTGAGAGAGAAAAACATATTGAAAATTTAAGAAACGAAATAGATATGCTTTGGTTAACAGGCGAGCTACGTCTAGAAAGACCTACGCCTACTGAAGAAATAAATTGGGCAAACAGATTCTTTAAAAATGCAATATTTCAAGCACAAATTGATGTAGATGAAAAATTTAGAAGAGCATTAGTTGGAATAAAGTCAGCAGATGAAAAGATTTTTCCATCAATAATGTTCCATTCATGGGTTGGTGGTGATCGTGATGGCCATACAAAAGTAACTGCATTAATTACCAAACAAGCGATTGAAGCCAATAAAAGAAATGCTATTGAAGCAATAAGAAATAAATTAAAAACAGCAATAAAGAATATCTCAATAAGCGCCTACTGTTATCCTTTTGATCAAAACACATTAGTATCACTTTCAAGTATCGTAATGAAATCAGGAAAATTGCAGGTTATTTCGAAACGTAATCAAGGTGAGATATTTCGAAAATCTCTGACAGCAATCGATTATATGCTTGAAGCAATCATAGATCCTGAGAATGGCGCTAGACCATATTTGTCATGTGAAGAATTTCGAACAGACCTGGATTTGATTGATAAAGTCTTATCTATGGCTGCAAAAGAAATTTCAAATCAATACATCAGACCTATTCAAGCGCTTCATTCATCGTGTGGCTTCAGAACAATGTCATTAGATATACGTCAAAACAGCGATGTAACAACTGATGC
>Ga0209715_1000214_pt1 | contig 52174 bp, 31 predicted proteins | sample COGITO_mtgs_1205_2_FD_184809 | JGI IMG/M metagenome (GOLD analysis project Ga0209715, IMG submission 184809) | Pelagic marine microbial communities from North Sea - COGITO_mtgs_120503 (SPAdes) (version 2) | ecosystem: Environmental > Aquatic > Marine > Epipelagic ... | reverse complement strand
TCATCTTTACAAATATCGGGATATAGATTTCTTAAAAGCGTTAAGGAGATATTAATCTTTTAAAAGATATGATATCTAACGTTTAGGTTTTGTTAGGGTTTGTTTGGAATTTAGTTTTTGTTTAATGGTACTTGGACTTCAAGTCTTTGCTTACGGTTGCCTTTGGCATCCTGAGTTTCTGGGTATATTTTTCTTCATCTCAACGTATGCAACCCTTCCTTTTAATTTAGGTATTAAGCTATTCATTTTTTATATTTTCCGAAGTCAGGAGACTTCGCAGAGCGGATCCATTTAAGCCCATATTTGAGTAATAAGAAAATTATAAGAAGGTATGCTCCGTTAAATACTATTAGAACTATAGTAAATGTTCCAAAATATCCGTTAAATAATTTTTCAGTTGTTAACCACAAATGTGGATTTATGGAAAATTTATAAAGAGTATATGTTCCTAAATATGACGCTATTATCAGAAATAAAATTCCTGAAATTTTTTTCAACATAATAAATTTTTATATTTTTCTAAGTCAGGAGACTTCAAAGAGTGGGTTCTATTCAAAATATTCAAACGTCAATGTTTCATTTCCATCAGTTCTTGATATTGGATATTCATCATTATCATATGAGTAAGTGTAATTTTTTGTTGAAATCGAAGTGTTCTTTGATAAGTTAGTCTTTACTTCTGTTACTAGATTGTTGTTAAAAGAGATAAAACTTTCTTTTAAGGTTATTTTTGGTTCAATATTTTTAAATGGATTATTCTTTGAATCATAAGTAAAAACTGTTTCTTCTTCTGAAATAGAAGCGTTTACATAATCAGTCAAAATTGATATAACATTTTGATTTGAATCATATTGATAAATATCTTGCTTTGAATATTCTGTTTCATTAAAACCAAAATATTGTATGCTTGAAAGTAAGTTGTTATTATAAAAATATTTAAAAACTTCATCTAAAGTAGTTATATTTATATAGTCTTTTTGTTCAACAGGCTGTCCGTTTTCATATGAGTAAACTTCAGAACTTCCTTCTGTTACACCATTCAAATCTTGTCTTTCAATTCTATCTAATTCACCATTGTTATAAAAATATTGTTCAATAAAATCCCCTCCAGTATCTAAGTATTCTAGTTTATCAATTGAGTTGTCGGAATTGTATGAAAAATTAACAGAGTAAGTTTGATTTTGATTACTTAGAGTAACTTTTTTAATCAGTTTACTAGTATTATCAGGAGTTTGATTATTGTCATCATCAGATGAGCAAGATAAAATTGTTATTCCGATAAAAATTGTAAAAAGTAAATTCAGTTTTTTCATTCTTAATTTTAGATTTAAATTATTTGTAACGCATCATATGGAGAACAAACCTCCTGTTTACAGACCTTCTTTACATGATATCAGTACCTTTTGGGAGTTATCCAAAATACTAGCTGACACATTCGTCTTTTCACGATTGTGTACTCTAATAATTCTCAGTAAAATAATATCTAAATATTAGATCAATTGGTTGTGAAGATTATGACTTGGGGGTCTAAATCTGGTCTAAATGTAAAAAAAAATCACTCACTTCCAAAGATATACGTGATTTAACAGTCTATTTCCTATGAAATTTAGTTTAAAGATTTCTTAGGCAACGTTTTTAGTTTCAAACTTTTGTATTTTTTCTAATACAGATTTTTTTTCATTGCCTTCTTGCTCAATGTCAAAATCATTTTGAAGTCCCAACCAAAATTGAGCTGAGTTCCCAAAATATTTACTCAAACGCAAAGCCGTATCCGCAGTAATTCTTCTTCTCCCTTTTGTGATTTCTGATATTCGAGTTTGCGGAATCCCTAAGTCTTTGGAGAGTCGGTAAGCCGAAATCCTTAATGGCTCAAGAAACTCAAGACTTAAAATCTCCCCCGGGTGAATATTTGTTAATTTTTCCATGTGTTTTTTTATTAATGATAATCAATTATTTGAACCTTAGCTGCATTTCCTGTATTCCACCGGAAAATCAGCCGCCACTGTTTGTTGATTCGGATGCTATAAAAACCGCTTAAATTCCCTGATAACTTTTCAAGTCGATTTGAGGGAGGAATACGCAAATCTGTAATGTCAGTCGAATTATTAAGCATTCTCAATTTCCGCCGCCCAACGTTTTGGATGTCTAGAGGCATTTTTTTGACCCGTATGCCATTCCAAATTTGCTCAGTCTCTTTAGAACCAAATGAAATAATCATGGTATTGTTTTGCGTTACTAACGCCAAAGGTATGTAAAAAAATTAATTTGCACAAAAAAAATCACGGACTTCTAAAGAAATACGTGATTTTTAACCCTTTAAGCCTATTTTCAGCCCTTTAGCAGCGGTTCTGTAAATTTGCCCAAGTCATGCACCCCATGCGCCGTCACATGCTTTATAAAGGCACTGCCAATAATGGCCCCTTTGGCATAGTGTGTGGCTTGGCTAAACGTCTCATGGTCCGAAATTCCAAACCCAATAATTTGTGGGTTGGTGAGTTTCAGGTCGGCAATGCGTTTAAAATAATCGGTTTGTTCATTTCCAAAACCACTTTGGCTTCCTGTGGTGCTGGCACTACTCACCATATAGATAAATCCTTCAGAAATGCTGTCCATATAGCGGATGCGAGATTCGCTGGTTTGTGGCGTAATCAAAAAGATATTCAGCAAACCATACCGTTCAAAAATAGCTTTATATTCCTCGTGATAGACTTCTACAGGCAGGTCTGGAATAATCAATCCATCAATGCCCACTTCTTGGCATTTTTTACAAAAGGCTTCCACACCAAACTGGAGCATCGGATTAAAATAGCCCATCAAAACCAAGGGAATCGACACTGTTTTTCGGATGTCTTTCAGCTGGTCAAACAACACCGTTGAAGTCATGCCATTGTGCAAGGCCTGCGTTGAACTCGCCTGAATGGTGGGGCCATCGGCCAATGGATCACTAAACGGCAAGCCAATTTCGATCATATCAACGCCATTGTTTTCCAAGTTTTTAATTGTTGTAACCGTATCATTTAAGTTGGGGTATCCCGCCGTAAAATAAATAGATAATAGTTTTTTATCTTCTTGTAATTTTGCTTGTATTCGATTCACAATCTTAGAGTTTAAAATAATCAATATAGGTATTCAAATCTTTATCGCCACGTCCCGATAAACTAATGACTACAACGTCTTCTGGCTTAAATTTTTTATCTTCAAAAATGGCCAAGGCGTGGGAGGTTTCAATCGCCGGGATAATGCCTTCGAGTTGCGACAATTCCAGACCAGCGGTCATGGCTTCATCATCGGTCACCGAAATAAATTCCGCCCGTTTGGTTTCATACAAATGCGCATGCATAGGGCCAACTCCGGGGTAATCGAGTCCTGCCGAAATAGAGTAGGGCTCCGTAATTTGACCGTCGTTGGTTTGCATTAATAAGGTTTTACTGCCGTGAATGACGCCTTCTTTTCCAAGCACCGATGTGGCGGCACTTTCACCCGTATAAATGCCTTTCCCTGCCGCTTCCACAGCAATGAGTTTGACCTCGGGTTCATTCAAATAATGGTAATAGGCCCCCGCAGCATTGCTACCACCACCCACACAAGCCACCACATAGTCAGGGTTTTCACGGCCTTCAACTTCTTTTAATTGCCATTTGGTTTCTTCCGACACTACCGATTGAAAACGCGCCACCATATCCGGGTAGGGATGGGGACCAACGGCACTTCCAATAATATAATGCGTATCGACGGGGTTATTAATCCAATCGCGAATGGCTTCATTGGTCGCATCTTTTAAAGTACGACTTCCAGACAGTGCTGGACGCACTTCTGCGCCGAGCATTTTCATACGAGCCACATTAGGTGCTTGTCGTGCGATGTCAATTTCGCCCATATAAACAATACACTTTAAACCAGCTAAGGCACAAACCGTCGCCGTGGCCACGCCATGTTGTCCCGCACCGGTTTCTGCAATAATCCGCGTTTTTTTGAGACGTTTGGCCATTAATATTTGTCCAATCGTATTGTTGATTTTATGCGCGCCTGTATGGCATAAATCTTCACGCTTCAAATATATTTTGGTATTGTATTTTGCGGATAAACGCTTTGCAAAATAGAGTGGTGTTGGTCGGCCCACATAATCTTTTAGCAATTGATCGAACTCTTTTTTGAAATCGGGTTCGGCCATCACTTTTAAATAGTTGAGACGTAATTCTTCAACATTAGGATACAGCATTTCTGGAATAAATGCGCCTCCAAATTGACCGTAGTAGCCTTTTTCATTGACGTGATAACTCATAATAATTGTTTAAATTTTTCTAATAATTTTTTATCTTTTTTCGCTGGAGCCATTTCAAATTGACTGTTCACATCCACTGCATGGCAGTAGGTTGCTGCGGGACTGTTTTTAAACTCTTGTAATTGATTTAAGTTTTCTAACCCGATCCCACCACTCAAAAAATAGGGTTTGGAAGAGGGATATTTTTCTAATACCGACCAGTCAAAACAATAGCCATTTCCACCGGCTAACGGCCCTTTGGTATCAAAAAGAAAAAAGTCACAGACCGTTTCATAGGGTGCTAAGACTTCAAAATTAAACTCATTTTTAATAGAGAATACTTTGATTATTTCAATATTAAGTGCTTGTAAGGATTGACAAAATTCGGGGGTTTCTTCGCCATGTAATTGCACGGCTTGCAATCCGTAGGTATTGATTTTTTCAACGATGGTGTCATACGATGCATTTACAAAAACACCTACTTTTTTGATGGATGCTGGGACCGTAGGAATAGACTCTGAGACATGACGGGATGAACCTTCAAAAAAGATAAAGCCCAAATAGTCGGGTTCGATGGTCGCAATCGACCGAATATTATCCTCATATCGCATGCCACATATTTTTAGTTTCATCTGTTCAATTGTTTTATAAAGGCAGTTGCACTCGCCCCAGGGTGGTCGGTTTTCATAAAACTTTCACCGATCAAAAATCCTTTGTACCCATAAGGTTGCAAACTTTGAATGTCTTCCACGGTACGGATCCCACTTTCAGAAATTTTTATAAATTCATCCGGAATTAACGCGCTCAGTGTTTTACTGGTTTCTAAACTAACTTCAAAGGTTTTAAGGTTTCGGTTGTTCACACCAATCATATTTAGGGAGGGCATCAGCGATTTATGTAATTCGGCTTCGTTGTGAATTTCCAGCAAAACTTCCATGCCTAATTTTTGGGTAAGGGTTGAAAATGCTTGAATTTCTTCGCGACTCAAAATAGCAGCAATCAGTAAAATCACATCGGCGCCATAGGCTTTTGCTTCCACAATTTGATACGGGTCAATAATAAATTCTTTTCGAAGTAAAGGCATTTCACAACTGGCTCTTGCCGTTAATAAATCCTCTAAACTGCCCCCAAAATATTTCATATCGGTCAAAACAGACATCCCACAGGCTCCAGCAGTTTCATAGCCTTTTGCCACGTCCTGCACGTTCAAGTTTTGATTGATACAGTCTTTTGAAGGGGATCGACGTTTATGCTCGGTAATCAAGCCTGAAGTACTCTGCTGCAATCGCGTACTTAGCGAAGGGCAGTGGCGCTCAAACAACACCGATTGTTCCAATTGTTTTATGGGAATCAGTTGGTTTCGAAGGGCCACTTCAATACGTTTATCAGCGACGATACGGTCTAATATACTACTCATGATAGCGCAATTAATTTGGTAAGACATTCATTTGCTTTTCCTGAAAACAGGGCTTCTTTGGCCTGTTCGTAACCCTCTTTGTGAGTGGTTTTTTTAGCGGTTGCAATGGCAAGTCCCGCATTGGAGCACACCACATTATTTTGAGCTTCTGTACCGTTTCCACTGATGATGGTTTTAAATATTTTAGAAGCATCTGCCACAGTATTTCCACCAAAAATCGCTGCTTGCGTATTATTTTTTAAGCCTAAATCTTCGGCCGAAAAAAGCACCTCCGAATGGTTGGATACAATTTTCACACTGTTGGTTAAAGAGATTTCATCATAACCACCCAGGTCGTGTACAATGCTGTAATTTTTGTCGGTATCCTGATATAAGTAACTATACAATCGCAACAATTCCAAGCTAAACACCCCAACCATTTGGTTTTTTGGAAAGGATGGATTCACCATCGGTCCTAGCATATTAAAAAATGTTTTCACGCCTAATTCACGACGAATAGGCGCCACATTTTTCATCGCTGGATGGAACAAGGGTGCATGTAACACGCAAATGCCAGTAGTGGCAATCGCACGTTCTAAAAAGTCAACGTCATTTGAGAATTTCACTCCTAACGATTCTAATACATTCGAGGATCCACAAGCAGAGGACACGCCATAATTGCCGTGTTTTGCGACTGGAACCCCTGCGGCTGCCGTTACAAATGAAGACAGGGTAGAGATGTTAAAAGTGTCTTTTCCGTCGCCGCCTGTGCCACACAAATCGATGGGATTATAAGCAGCTAAATCTACAGGGATACACAATTCTAAAAGGGCATCTCTAAATCCTTTCAACTCTTCGAGGGTCACACTACGCATCATGAAAATGGTGAGGAAGGCCGCAATTTGACTTTGATTATAATCCCCTTTGGATATATTGATCAAAATCTGTTTTGCTTCCTCAGCAGAAATAGTTTGATGGTTCGTAAGTCTGTTTAAAACGTGTTTCATCTGTTTATGAATTTATCCAGTTTTTTAATAGTTGTTTTCCGTTCGGTGTAAGCACCGATTCTGGATGAAATTGAACGCCCTTTACATCAAATAGTTTGTGTCTCAAGGACATAATTTGTCCATTTTCGTCCACTGAAGTGGCTTCTAATACTTCTGGTAAATTTGGGTCCACCACCCATGAGTGGTAACGACCGACTTCGATAGTTTTTTCCATTTGATCGAACAAATTTTCATCATCCACAATAATAGTGATGTCGGTATGTACCCCGTGATATACTTCCTCTAAATTGATGAGTTGCCCGCCAAAAACTTCGGCAATGGCTTGTTGTCCCAAACAAACTCCAAGAATACTTTTGCTGGAAGCATAGCGTTTAATGACGGCTTTTAAAAGGCCCGCTTCTTCAGGAATTCCGGGTCCAGGCGAAAGTACGATTTTATCAAAATAATGAATGTCTTCAAGATCAAACTTATCATTTCGAAGCACTGTGACCTCACATTCTAGCTCTTCTAGATAATGCACTAAATTAAACGTAAAACTATCGTAGTTATCGATGACTAATATCTTCTTCATACTTTAAATGGTTTCGGCAAGTTTAATGGCTTTTGTGAGTGCGCCTAGTTTATTATATACTTCTTGTAATTCGTTTTCGGACTTTGATTTTGAAACAATTCCTGCGCCCGCTTGCCAATGCAATTGGTAGTTTTTACTTAAAAACGTTCGTATCATAATGGCATGGTTATAGTTTCCTTCGAAATCCATAAATCCAATCGCACCACCATAAAACGCACGGCTTGTTTTTTCATACGTTTCAATCAGTTCCATTGCTTTGTATTTGGGAGCACCACTAAGGGTTCCTGCCGGAAAGGTATCGGCTACAATTTGCATGGTTGGGGTGTTTTTTCGAACCTTTCCGAGGACTTTACTCACCAAATGAATCACGTGAGAGAAAAATTGAACTTCTCGGTATTTTTTGACCGTTACTTCTGTACAATGGCGACTTAAGTCGTTTCGGGCTAAATCGACTAACATCACATGCTCGCTGTTTTCTTTTTTATCGGCGACTAATTTTTTGGCCAATTTGGCGTCTTTCAAATCATCGCCGGTACGGGCAAAGGTGCCAGCAATCGGATGGATTTCGGCGTTTTGATCCTGGACAACTAATTGCGCTTCTGGAGAACTTCCAAATATTTTAAATTTCCCATAATCAAAATAAAAGAGATAGGGCGAGGGGTTGATGCTTCGTAAAGCCCTGTAAACATTAAAGTCGTCCCCTTTAAAATCTTGTTGAAATTTTTTAGAGAGCACCAACTGAAACACATCGCCACGTGCACAGTGCTTTTTGGCCAAATCGACATGAGATTTAAATTCGTCATCCGTCAAGTTTGAACTAATGTCGCCTTTTGACTCAAAATCATAGGACGCAAAACTTTGCATTTTAATCAAATGGTCGATCGCATCAATATTACTTTCAGACTCGTAGCAATGTGCAAAAATATAGGCCTCATTTTTAAAATGATTGATCGCAATAATATTTTGATAAATGGCGTAATACATCTCAGGAATCTCGATAGAATTTTCCTTTTTAGAAATATCGATATCTTCAAAATATTGAACCGCATCGTAAGCGGTAAACCCAAACATTCCATTGTTTATAAACTTAAAACTAGTGTCTTTTTGAGTTTTAAACTGTTTTGTAAAGGCATCGATTTCCATGGTGACCTGATCCTTTATGACGGGCAAGGTCTCCATACTGTGATCGGGATACGTTTTGGTAATCACCTTGTTTTCTACTTTTATCGATGCAATTGGATTGCAGCAGATGTAAGAGAAACTGTTGTCATTGCCGTGATAGTCACTACTTTCCAGTAAAATGCTATTCGGAAACTTATCACGAATTTTCAGATACACACTCACAGGCGATATGGTATCGGCGAGTATTTTTTTGTAATGTGTTTTTAGTTCAAATTTTTTCATAAAAAAAAGGCTTGTCGTGAATGACAAGCCTTGATATTTTGATTTAAACATACAAAGAGTGGATCACGATTTTTTTTTTCGAGAGCACCACCACCAAGTATTATTTAAAGATTGATTCATAATTTATTTAAAGCTCAAAGATAAGAACGTTTTTATAGATACCAAAGTTAATTTTAAAAATAATTAAAACTTTAACGAAACATTTAAATCAAACTCATCATAGATTGCTTTGTCTTTTAAGCCATCAAAGAAACTAGCAGATCCATATTTGATTCCATATTTGGTACGATCTACTTTTAAAGCTGTGGTAGCGCTATTTTCTGTAAGTGCTAAAACAAAACTAATTTTATTGGTAATCCCTTTGATTGTTAAGTCACCTTCAACCGCATAGTTGGAGTCGTTTTTTGAGACTGAAGTAAAGATAAGTGACGCCGTTTTGTGGGCTTCAACTCCAAAAAAATCATCCGCTTTTAAATGACCATCTAGTTTATCTTTGTAGTTTCCTTCAAGATCGGTTGTATTGATAGTCGTCATGTCCATCACAAAATTTCCACCGGTCAATTCGTTGTTACTAAACTCAAGAGCTCCTTGTTGAAGCGTAATAGTGCCTTCATGTTGCCCTGTGACTTTGTGACCAACCCAGTTGACAACGCTTTCGGCTATATTCACTTCTTTTGTCTCCTTAGTTGTGAATGCAGACAGCACTAAAATAGATAGGATTGAAATTGATTTTAAAAATGTATGTTTCATGATGTGTGTTAAATTAAAGGTTAAGTTACAAATTTGATATTTTTTTGATTTGTCAAGGCGGTTTTTGATGGTAATTTTTTGTTAAAATTTTTAGCCTCCTTCAGCTGATTTGCTAACTTTACCGAATGAAATATGGATTGCTCACATTAACCCTTTTTATTTTTAGTTGTAACACCAACCAAAAAGAACCAGCTCCCTTAGAAATCTATGATTTTACTGGGATCGAACCGTTTCTTAATCGCGACGATTCTAAAACCTATGTGGTGAATTTTTGGGCGACTTGGTGCGCACCTTGCGTAAAAGAGTTGCCACACTTTGAGGAAATCCAAAAAAATTATAAAGACGATGTAGAAGTGATTCTTATCAGTTTAGATTTTCCGCATCAATACAAAACCAAATTACAGCCGTTCATTCAAAAACATCAATTAACTTCTAAAGTTATTGTTTTAGATGACCCAGATATGAATGCCTGGATTCCCAAAATAGATTCTGATTGGGATGGCGCCATCCCAGTTACACTCATTTATAATGCATCGAAACGTGTGTTTTATAACCGTACCTTTACGTACAAGGAATTAGAGTCTGAATTAAAAACATTTTAACCCCATAAAACGAATTAATATGACACGAGCAAGTTCAAAATTTTATCGCCAAAAGAAAATGATTCTATTATTATTTGTGCTGTTTAGTACGCTTGCTTTTACGCCGATCCCTACTGAAAAGGGCTATGACATTGGCGATGTAGTCACGGATTTTAAACTTGAAAACATTGATGGGAAGTTTGTGTCTCTCTCTGATTTTGAGACCGCCAAAGGCTTTATTGTCGTTTTTACATGTAACACCTGTCCTTATGCGGTGCTCTATGAAGACCGCATCGAAGCATTGAATAAAAAATATGCAAAACTTGGGTACCCTGTAATTGCAATCATGCCTAATAATGTAACAACAAAACCGGGAGATTCGATGGAAGCCATGCAGCAACGTGCCAAAGAAAAAGGATTTACATTTCCTTATTTAATGGATGCAGATCAGTCGGTATATCCTCAATTTGGAGCGACAAAAACCCCGCATACCTACATTTTAAAATCAACAAAAAGTGGGCCAGTGGTTCAGTATATTGGTGCGATCGATGATAATTATTCAGATCCATCTTTGGTCAAAACTTACTATGTTGAAAATGCGGTTGATACGCTTTTAAAAGGCGGCTCAATTGAAGTTAACAAAACCAAAGCGATTGGATGTTCCATTAAAATTTAAGAGTATTTTCTAGAGCAATACCCTATTAATAATCAATTTTACTACAGACTATGTCAGATTTATCACAAGAAGAATGGGCGATGCAACAAGCGTCCGATTCAAATTCAATCATTTTAGATGTTCGAACCGATCAAGAAGTTGAGGAAGGCATGATTCCTAGCGCCATTCAATTGGACATTCATAGGGGGCAAGCATTCATCTCAGAACTTGAGAAACTCGATAAAACAAAAACCTATTACGTCTATTGTCGATCGGGCGCACGAAGTGGACAAGCCTGTTCGATCATGACCCAGTTGGGTTTTGAATCCGCATTTAATCTTTTGGGCGGTTTTAACGATTGGGACGGTGCCACTGTAATTCCAGAATAAAATGAATTTTTTAAAAATTATCACTTCCTTTTTTGGCGTCTTAACGTGTTTGAGTTGTCAAACGAAAACTTCGGATGTATTGGTGCTTATTACGCCCCAAGAACTCAAGGAGCTTTCTTTGTTGGAAGGCGTTCAGTTAGTCGATGTTAGAACCCCTGACGAGTACCAGCAAGGGCATGTCCAAGCGGCTGAAAATATCGATTTCTTAGATGCAGATTTTGAACAAAAAATTCAACATTTAGATCCAACCAAACCCATTATCATCTACTGTCAGCGCGGCAGTCGGAGTGCAAAATGTGCCTCAAAACTAATTGCCAAAGGCTTTGTAAAAGTCTATGATTTAAAAGGCGGTTTTGTCCAATGGAAAAACAGTGGTATGAAAGTTGAGAATTAATCAGTTTACTTCCACAATGGCGTCGGATAAGCCCCTTTTTGAGTCAGCTCAGATAAAGTTTGAACAGCGATGTCTTTGTCGTCATAATAAGTAACTCCAAACCAATCACTTTGGGCTTCGATTACCTTGACAGTGATGTGGCCATTTTCCATCATTTCCTGCGTTACAAACGGTAAATAAATTTCACTTTTTTCAAGATTATCAGAGTTCTCTAAAAACGTTGAGAAATAGGTTTCGATATACGTAAAAATAGAAGGATTACAAATCCAGAAATTCATTGAAACAGCTGCATTTGGGTCTAAAGTAACACCCGAATCTTCATCAATAATTTGAGACTCTTTTTCGGAAATCTGAGTGCGTTCAATAATTGATTTTAAGTGGTTGTTTTCAACTTCACAAACGCCTCTTGAGACCGATCCAAACTTTGAAAGTGTATTTTTAAGGTTGTAAGCCACCAATGCAAAGGTGTTATCTGAAGTGTTATTTTTGATGAAGTTTGCGGCACCTTCAAAAGCGTTTTGACCATAATAGTCATCGGCATTGATGATTACAAAACTTCCTTTAATTACATTTCGAGCGGTCCAAACGGCATGGGCAGTTCCCCAAGGTTTTTCGCGCTTTGTTTCTAATTGAACCCCTTCTGGGATATCGTTTATATCTTGAATTAACACATCTAATTTCACATCCTCAGGGAGAAATTTAGAGAGATGCGATTCTAAAAAGGATTGATTCGCAGCTTTGGTAATGACTACAATATGGTTGAAATTATTTTTGAGGGCATCAAAAATGCTAAATTCCATCAAAAATTCGTCAGCAGGCCCTAAATCATCAAATTGCTTTAATTTTCCATAGCGGCTTCCGCTTCCAGCGGCCATCAGTAATAAAGTCATTCAGTTTTTTTTTAATTTTTGTAAAAATAGAACTTTATATCAAATAGAACTGCTATGGTGCGCAATTTTTTGATTTCATCAATTATAAGTTGTAATTTAGCATCCAATTAACCAATTATACTTTTATGAAAATTACTTCGACTTCGAAGGTCTTTTATACGATCTTCTCCGCTTTTATTCTTTTTACAAGTTTTTTATCCGCTCAAATTCCCGCCTATTATTCTGAGGTTGATTTCACAAAAGATGGCGATGTTCTTAAAAGTGAACTTTCGACATTAATTATTAATACACACGACAACTTAATTCCATATACTTCGGGGTCAACAGACACTTGGGATGTGGTGCATCAAAGTGATGCGGATGTTTCCATTTCTGGTAACGTCGTTTTAATTTATGGCTATAATGATACTGACGGGATTAGTAAAAACGATCGAACACGTGCTATTTCGTTGCAACAAGGATCGGGTACTTCAATAGGACGTTGGAATCGAGAACATGTGTTTGCAAGATCATTGGCAAATCCTAATTTGACGACGAATTCAGCAGGCCCTGGTACCGATGTTCACAATCTGAGAGCCGCCGATTCTCAAATGAATACTTACAGAAGCAATCGATTTTTTGCAAGTGGTTCAGGGGATTCGGGTTATGTGGGGAGTCATTTCTATCCTGGAGATGAATTTAAAGGAGATATTGCTCGAATTATAATGTATATGTATTTGCGCTATCCAACACAATGTGAGCCAACAAATATAGGGGCTGGTTCCACCATGTATTCAAATGATATTCCTGATGTGTTTTTGGAGTGGAACGAAGAAGATCCTGTTTCTGTGTTTGAAACCAATAGAAATAATGTGATTGCTTCTTACCAAGGGAATCGAAATCCGTTTATTGACAATCCTTATCTAGCAACTTTGGTTTGGAATGGACCTGATGCAGAAGACATCTGGGGAGTGCTTTCGGCAGCTGACGTAGCTGTTTCCTCCGTATTTATCTACCCAACCGTGGTAGAGGATTTTGTAACTATTAAAGGTTTAGATGTTTCGAAATCTTCTATAAAAATATACAATCAAATAGGACAAGCTTTAGCGTTTGATTTAGATACGAATAGAATTGATGTGTCTGCATTTTCAAAAGGCTTGTACCTAATGAATATACAGCAAGGAAATCAGTCAAAAACAGTTAAGTTTTTAGTTAAGTAACACATAATTTAAAGTTATGAAAAATTTTGCAGCATTAGTAATTACCATGTTTGTGATACAGTTCGCATCAGCTCAAAAATTATTTTCTGTAGGGTATCAAAACCATGCGGATATCGCAGCTTGCGTTATGAAGCATGCAAATCAGGCCGATTTAAAAGTTTACAAAGTTGACTACAGCAACCAAGCGAAAGGAAATGAAGGGCTGTGGTTTTTTACGGAGTATTCAAACCAAGCCGATAAAACGATTTTCCTTGTGAATTATCCAAACCAAGCAGATCTGAAAATTTTCTATGTTGAATTTGAAAATCAAGCAGGCTGGGTGAATGAGGCTAAAAAAGAGTTGTTAGATTAATCGTTATTTGATTTTTAATCTGATGATGCCCCCCTTATTTTAAAAAATAAAAAAAAGCATTCTTTTAAATAGGATGCTTTTTTTTTGATGCCGATTCCAATTTATTGGTTTTAACGTTGCTTAACTATTTTCTTTGGATTAGTCTCAAATAGTCTTCGGGGTCTATATCTTTGGCAATGATTGTTTTATCCTTGTCCAATAAATAAAACACAGGAGTCTGTTGGATGTTGTAGAGGGTTTGATAATCCACATCTTTTTGCGAATAATTCCCGCTCACTGAAGAGGCTGGCGATACATGATTCCATGCGGATAGTTTATGGGTTGTAATGAATTTCCCCCATTCCTCTCGAACCTCAGAATTCATGTTTACAGCATAAATAGAAAGGTTCATGTTTTTCCAATCATCGTTGTATAAACGGTTGATTCTTGGAATTTCGGTCTGACAATGGCCACAGGTTGGGTCCCAGAAAATCAGCACAGTATAATTGGCTGTCAGATCAGATAAGTAAAATGGCTTTCCATCCATGGAATTCATGAATAATTCTCTTGCTTTAGTTCCAATTTGATTGTGTTCTAAAAAACGTGCCTTTGACTTAAAAAGTTCTTTTTGAGTCAAAGGAAGCCAATCGTAAGTCTGGGTTTTAAAATAGGAGTTGTATAGATTTAAAAATATGCGGTCGTGCCCCATTTGTTTAGGATTTATGTATAAGTCCATAAAATACAGGCTCATATATTTAAAGAGCTCACTTTCGGGGGTGTTAGCGATCTCTAGTAGTTTAGTGATTTCTTTTGTGATTGCGTCCACTGTTTTGGGAACGAATACTTCAAAATAGGTGGAGAGTTTTGGTTCTAAAAAAGGATTTCTTAGGAGGCGATTATCATTAAAATTAATGCCTTTAAAATAATTAGTTTTTAAATAAGAAATAGAATCCTCTTTGGTGGCTAATTTTTGGTTTTCGGCTAGGGAAGAGAAGTCATCAATAGGCTGTGTTAATTTAAATAACAAAGCCAACGTATTTGAATGTGATGCGCTGTAGTTTTGTTTATACTGTGAAATTTCAGTTTCAATGAACTCAATTTTTTTTTGATATATCGCTTTCTCACTTTTGACATTACTAGATTCAAAAGAGGTTTTGAGTACATCAATCTCTGAACGTTTAGTTTTTAAAAAAACATTAAAATCTCTAAAGTCGATATTTAGGGGCGATTGATCGATAGTTGTTTTTGAGGGATTTTGTGAATCGGGCTTAATTTTAAATTGCTGCACGTCGTCCATCAAAAATTCAATTTCAATTTCATTTGCATTGTTTACCAGCATATAAATCCCGCTTACATACGTTTCATCATTTTTAAAAACAAGCTTGCCATCTGGGTCTCCAATCACAGAATCTACCAGAGTTTGAAACTTACCATAGTGACTGGCAAGATAAAAAGTTTTGTTTTTATAAGCCTTTGCTTGAAATTCTATGGAGCAACCTGCTTGTGTAGGAGCAGATTGTGCACAATTAGAAAGACTACAAAGAATGAACAAACCCCAAACAAACGATAGTTTCATGTTTAATTTATTAATTAAAAAAGTTAAACAAAATTAATAACTTATTACGTACTAAATTCAATTTAATTACGATTAAATTTTCAAGTAATCGATTTTCAGCAGTAAAAACTAAATTTCGTATCTAAGCTTCCGAAACTTATTTCTTTGCTTTAAATTGAGGTAAAATTCATTATATCTATCAATTCTCACCTTCTACTTCGTATATATTTATCCAAATCAATGAGACTTATGAACAATTTATTTATATTTGTTCATATTTCCAATTGATTAATCTTTATTCTAAAATAATGAACAAATTTAATTTAATAAGATTTTTACTTTTAACATCAATATTAACTATATCTCTTAATGTGTTTTCTAAGAGTTATGACGGTGTCGAAAACGAAGATACTACATACGTATTAGATTCATCCGATTTATTAATTGTTCCAACGATCACGACACAGCCACAATCAGTCGTCAATGTTTGTGTTGGAGAAGCGATATCATTATCTGTGGTTTCCAATGGAAATGGTGTTTCAAACTACCAATGGCAAAAAGATGGGGTAGATATTTCCGCGGAAACAACGGATGTTTTAAATATTGTATCTTCCGTTATATTGGATTCTGCTGTGTATCGATGTGTCATTACCGACGATGATGGAAGTACAACTTCTGCAAATTCTACAGTGACGGTCAATAGCTTGCCAACAATTGGAATTACTGGAAATAATACAATATGTTTTGGAGAATCCACAATACTCACCCCAACGGGAGGTGATTCTTATCTTTGGAGTCCAGGAGGTGAAACATCTTCACCTCTTACGGTTTTCCCAACATCTGATACATCCTATTCAGTCATAGGAACTGATGCAAATGGTTGTTCAAATAATTCTGCACCTTTTACAGTGACGGTCAATAGTCTGCCAACAATTGGTGTGACTGGAAACCTTATTATATGTGAAGGTCAAACAACCAGATTAACCGCTAGTGGAGCCTTAAGATATGATTGGGGGAGTGGTTTTACAAATGTAGCAGCATTGGATGTGACGCCATCAGCATCAACAAACTACACTGTTATTGGAGAAGATTCAAACAACTGTTTAGCGTCTGCTTCGGTTCAAGTGGAGGTGAGTCCAGTACCTACTGCTTCAGTCACTTCCAATGGATCTGTTTGCTCTGGAAGTGATGCTCAATTTATATTTTCGGGAACACCAGATGCGGTTGTAACTTATAAATTAAATTCAGGAGCTGATACAGATATAACTTTAAATAGCTCAGGGACTTTTAGTCTCCCTATATCAAATGCTTTGGCAGATCAAACGGTTCTTTTGGTCAAAGTTGCGAATACAAATTGCGACAATCTTATATCGACCACAGAAACTTTGACCGTTGAACCGATTCCTTCGGCACCAACGATTATAAGTCCTGTAACATATTGTCAAGGAGATATTACGTCTGCACTTTCTGCAACGGGAACGGATTTAAAATGGTATTTAGCTTCAACGAGTGGGTCGCCACTGTCGCAAGCGCCGCTTCCAGACAGTACTAACCCAGGAAGTTTTTCATATTATGTGAGTCAAACAATAAATGGATGTGAAAGTCTAAGAGTTGAAGTGCAAGTCGAAGTCAATGTTGTGCCAGTCATTTCAATAACTGGTGATGATACGATATGTACCGGAGATAGTACAACACTAACCGCAGCAGGAGCCGTGTCCTATGTATGGAGTCCAGGCGGTCATACGGGTCCAACACCTACGTTCTCTCCAACATCAACCACTATGTACACAGTAACAGGGACTGATGTTAGTGGTTGTTCTGAGGATGCGATCATTACTATTAATGTAGACCCAACACCGACCGCTTCTTTAAGTGGGCCTGCTTCAATTTGCTCTGGGGAGGATGCGTTGTTTACAGTAACTGGGTCACCAAATGCAACGGTTGTTTACTCAATTAACTCTGGTGCAAATCAAACAGTGGTCTTAAATGGTGGCGGTTTAGCGACTATTACCGAAGTCAATCCGTTGGCAGATCCCGAAATGAGTCTTATTTCTGTTAATAATTCTGATTGTTCGGCTTCATTAACAGATTCGGTAACCATCACTGTGAACCCAAATGCACCCGCACCAACAGTGACCAGCCCTATCGAATACTGCTTAAATGAAACAGGCTTACCTTTAACGGCAACATTTAATACTGGAAATAGTTTAGTTTGGTATAATTTTGATGGGACTTTATTGTCCTCAGCGCCGACGGCTGATACTTCAAGTGCAGGAACTGTTACCTATGAAGTGAGTCAAACAAATGCTTTTGGATGTGAAAGTGCACGTTCACAAATTACGGTTGATGTAAATCCATTGCCATTTGCACCTTCTGTTGTTCAACCGGTTGTTAACTTCTGTTTAAATGAGGTCGCAGCTGCTTTAAATTCTTCAGGAATTTCGAATCCAAAATGGTATGATGCACTAACTGCAGGTAATTTTCTAGGAACTTCACATACGCCTGCGGTCAATACTCTTGGAACAACAAGCTATTTTGTTAGTGAAACCGTTAATGGTTGTGAAGGCCCGCGATCTGAAGTTCAAGTAAATGTGAATTCAGTTCCGACTGCTCCAGCCGTCCCATCTGCTTCCGTTACCTATTGTAAAAATGATACGGCAACTCCTTTAACAGCGACCACTTCAACAAGTGGAACTTTAAACTGGTATTTGTTAGCCACAGGAGGTGTTGGATCTGTGACTACTCCAGTTATTAATACAACGGCTGTTGGAACAAACACCTATTATGTTAGTGAAACAAATAGTTTAGGGTGTGAGAGTTTACGATCCGCAATTACAGTAACTATTGACAATATTCCTTCAACCCCTACGGTCGGAGCGGTTACAAATCCAAGCTGTTCTATATCAACAGGGAGCGTGATACTATCTAATTTGCCATCAGGTAATTGGACCTTAACGAATTTATTTGACGGTACAACTTACTCTAACTCAACCACTTCTTTTACAGTAAATGGTTTAGATGCAGGGACTTATACATTTTCAGTTTCTAATGGTATTTGCGATTCTGCAGTTACAAATTCGGTCACCGTCGATGCGATCCCCGTACAATCTGCGCCTGTAGTTGGAACACTTGTTCAACCTTCATGTACCAGTTCTACAGGTTCTGTGACTTTAACCGATTTGCCGTCGACTGGAAATTGGACCTTAACAAGAACGAGTGATAATGTTTCGATTACTAATTCTGGTACAAGCAACACAATTACCGGTCTTCCGTCAGGAACTTACAATTATACAGTCACTAATTCTTTAGGATGTATTTCTTCAGCCTCCTTAAATATAGTTATTGATGCACAACCTACGCTTCCAAATGCACCGATTGCGAATGCACAATCATTTTTAGAATCGAATTCAGCGACAATTTCAGATTTACAAATATCGAGCTCTGGATCTCCAGTTTGGTATAATCAAGCAGTATCCGGAACTCAATATGCGACATCATTTCCATTGGTTACTGGAAATTATTTTGCGGCACAAGTTGATGTTAGTAGTTGTGAAAGTGTAAATAGGACTTCTGTTTCCGTTACTATTTTCCCAATTTCAATGGGTGGAAGTGTTTCTGGTACCACAACAGTTTGTAGTGGAACGAATTCTACAGTGTTAACTTTATCTGGACAAGCAGGAAGTATTATCAGGTGGGAATCATCACCAGTAGTTGATTTCACATCCGGTATTTTAGCAATAAGTAATGTAGGGTCTACCCATACAGTTTTAAATACGACTTCAGATTTATATTACAGAGCCGTGTTGCAAAGTGGCTCAGCTCCAGAAGAATTTTCAACGCCTGCTTTTATCGAGGTTTCGCAAGTTAGTGATGGCGGCACCCTTACATCTACCACATCATCAATTTGTGAAAATAATGCTGGTGGGGTGATCAATTTAGCATCTGAAGTAGGACTAATAAACGAATGGCAAGAGTCTATTGATAATGGATCTAGCTGGACAAGCATCTCTAACACAACCAATAGTTACACGGTTCCGGTTCTTACTCAAACCACTTTATTTAGAGCAGAAGTTCAAAACGGCAGCTGCCCCCCTTCATTTTCTAATGAGGTTGAGATTGTTGTGAATCCTGCGCCTTCTATTACCGCCATCCCAAACCAACTTAAGTGTTTAGGAGATACCGATACGTATGGGGAAGCTTTTATAGCAAACCATTCCTATGCTTGGTATACAAATTTGGGCGGGAGTCCAACAGTTCCTTTTAGTACCCTAGACCAAGTTACTCTAAATTTCAACATAGAAACGACACAAGTTTTTACTTACAGAATTACAAACGACACTACGGGTTGTTTTATAGAAGAGTCTTTTGAAATCGTTACTGACCCCTTGCCAATTGCTCAAGTTATTTTGAATACATCAATTTGTGAATTTGACTCTATTAACGTAGGAGCCGCTTCGGTTCTAGGAAACACATACAGTTGGAGTAGTATCCCTGTAGGATTCACATCTACAAATTCAAACCCAATTGTAACACCAACAGTTACAACGACTTATATTTTAACAGAAACAACGCCTAATTTATGTACTGAAACAAATCAGGTGATAGTGACCATGCAGCCAGAACCTGTGATTACCATTACAGACGGTCCTGCATTTGATATTTGTGAAACACCATCGACGCCCATTCAACTACTGTCCACGGTAACCAATTACGAAACCTCTTCTGTCCTGTGGTCTAACGATGTTGGCTCTGGAGATTTTAGTGATGAGAATGATTTAAACCCAACTTATACGCCAAGTGCTGCTGATATTTCAACTGGGTTTGCAACGTTAAGACTCACAGTCACTGGATTAGGGCCCTGTACAGAAACTTATTCAGATACAATTACCATTAATATTGATGCGATGCCTACTGCAAATGCAGGTACGGATGTCATTACTTGTGGTACAGACCCTGTGGCTATAGATGCTAGTGGGACTTTATATGCAGCCAACTTAGTTTGGACTTTACCCTCAGGAATTTCAGGAACTTTAAATTTAGGAGATCCTTATAAGCCTGTTTTCACACCAACTATTGCCGATATAAGTTACGTTGGGCCTATTACTTTAAGTCTAGAAGCCTTTTCTGGAAATACTTGTCCAAGTACAACAGATACAGTTGATATTCTTATTACTCCACCTCCAGTTGTAGATATTGCGCCTGTAGAGGCTACCATTTGTGACGGTTCTAATTATACATTTTCACCTGGTCAAGTGACGGTAACGAATGGAGTGCCAAGTACATATGTTTGGACTCGATCTGGGGATGGAACGTTTACGTCTTCAAGTTCTTTAACAACGACCTATACACCCGGGGCATCTGATGTTCTAAATGGGACGGTCACTTTGACGCTTACGGCCTCAGGAAATAGCCCTTGTTCTGCTCCAGTTACAGATACTTTAATTTTAAATATTGTAAAAGCACCGATTGTCGATGCAGGCCCTGACAGTTTAGCTTGTGAAGGTCCCATAAACATCGTTGGCGCTGCGATTCAAAATGCAGGTTCCATATTATGGACGGTTGATCCTGGAACAGGAAACGGATTTTTTATTGATCCCACGGTTCAAAATCCAATTTATGTTCCTGCTGCGACCGATTTAAATTCTACTGTGACTCTTCTTGTAAATGTCACGCCTATGAACGCCTGTGGTCCAAATGTTACAGATTCTGTGCTCTACACAATTAATGCAGCTCCAACAGCTGTGGCGGGTGGCGATGCGACCATTTGTGAAAGCAATAACACCTATCAATTACAATCAACGGTAGCAAATGAAAATTTAATTACGTGGACTTCAACTGGATCAGGTAGTTTTGATAATGTAAATACCGAAGATCCTATTTATACACTCAGTCCAGGAGATAAAACGTCTGGATCGGTCAGTTTTACGGTTACAGCAACACAAGCAGGTTGTGCAGCTGCTTCCGATACAATGGTTTTGACCATTCAAAAAAATCCGATCGCCAACGCGGGTCTTGCACAAACAATTTGCCAAGGAGATATCGTTACAATTCCTGGTTCAGGAACTAATGCTAGCAGTTATAGTTGGATACGAAGTGGTGGAACAGGAAGCTTCACCAACGACAATACAAGCAATCCAACTTATACCTCTCAAGCAAATGAATCAGGAACTATTTTTCTAACACTTGAGGCCAATGCGATTGCTCCATGTACCATATCATCTAGTTCTAATACCACTATTACAATTGTTTCAAAACCAATTATTGATGCTGGTAACGATGCCCAAATTTGTGAAGATGAAACTTATCCAATTGATAGTGCCACTGCGACTAATTACGTGAGTGTACAGTGGTCCTCTAGTGGGGATGGAACATGGACTGGAGCAAATGGTCTTTCACCGATTTACTCTCCGGGAGATAATGATAAAAGCGCTGGATCTGTAACATTGAAAATTGTAGGAACTAAAAATTTCCCTTGTAATGCAGATGCAGTCGACGAAATGACTCTAACAATCAACAAGATACCAGAAATTACGTTTATCAATCCAAATGTAGATTTATGTGTGGATACACCCAACTATCAAATTGAAAACATTGTCCTAGATCACTATGACACGTTGTTATGGGAAACCTCAGGAACCGGTAATTTTGGAGGTTTGGAAACGACAGAAACACCAACGTATTTTCCAACCCCTGCCGATTATGAACTCGGTATTGTAACACTAACCTTAACCGCTTCAAGAACGCCTTTAAATTGTAATTCTTCAATACAAGATACAATTACACTAAATTTTATTGAAAAACCAACGGTAGATGCGGGGCCGGCAATTGTAAGCTTATGTGAAGGTGCACTCGTTCCATCTTCTTATGTGACAAATCAAGCGACCGGTACAACAGACTACTCAACGGTTACTTGGTTAACGTCAGGGACAGGCACTTGGTCAACAGCAAATCCAAATAATTTAGTAGAAACATATACGCCTTCAGCTGCAGATTACGACGCAGGCTTTGTTATTCTTACGCTTGAAGCAAATTCAAATGCGCCCTGTACTGTTTTAGTAACGGACACGATACGACTTGAGTTACAAAAACTTCCAGTCATCACCGTTCCAGCGACAACCTCCATTTGTATCGATCAAAATACTTTTGGTATTGGAGGCGTGTCCATTGCACCAGCGACGGCTTACGATATAAATTCCATTGTTTGGGAAACCACGGGTACAGGCGTTTTTACGGCTTCCGGAGATCCGTTGAACCCAATTTATAATCCTTCGGCTGCCGATTTAGCGGTGGGCGGAGTGACCTTAACAATTACGGTCGATTCAGTCGCGCCATGTGCGATTCAAGTCTCCGAAAGTTTCAACCTTTTATTTCAGGTTTTACCTGTGGCTGACGCTGGAGTCGATTTAATCGAATGTGATTTACCGTTCCAAATTACTAGCGCTAGTTTTAATACAACGACGGTTAATAATTTAGTTTGGTCCAATGGAGCAGGGGATGGAACTTTTGATTCTGACATTGTTAATATTATAGACCCAATTTATAATCCAGGAACAGGCGATTTAGCTAATGGATCGGTAACCTTAACTTTAACAGCGGTTGCCCTAGATCCATGTACGGCAGATGAAGTCACTTCCATGGTTGTAACGTTTGAGAATTCACCAACTGTAGTTGTGGTAACGCCACAAACTCCAATTTGTGAGGATGAAACAAATGTAGCGGTTGCTAGTACTACGATTGACGATGCAGATTCCTTTATTTGGACCTCTACAACAGGGACAGGAACCACCATTGCAAACCCGACGACTTTAAGCCCATTAGTCACCCCTAGTGCCATAGATATTACAAACGGATTTATAGATTTGACTCTTACCGTCACTCCAAACGCACCATGTGGTGCCGCTGTTGTGGAAGTGGTTCGAATCCCTGTTCAGGAAAACCCTGCATTATTTCCAGGTGTTTCTCAAAATATTTGTGAAGGTGCGATTATATCCACCGCAGACGCAACAGAAACGAATGTGACCAATATTACGTGGTCTAATAATGGTGGGGACGGAGCTTTTACCGCCTCTATCAATAACATAGTTACTGAATATACACCAGGGGCCAATGAAATTGCCAATGGTTTGGTAGAATTAATCGTGACTGCTGATGCTATTTCTCCTTGTGTAGGAACGGTAACAGAAACAATTACACATACGATTACAAGAAATCCTGTGGTAACATTGACAACAAATGAAGAATCAATTTGTGAATCGCAAGCAAGTTATACCGTACCAACAGGATTAGTTTCCATTGACAATATGAGCTCTGTAGCTAATTTTTCATGGTCAACTTCAGGCTCAGAACCTGTGCTAGGCAACACTACCTTAACACCAACATATAATCCTTCAGCAGCCGATATTGCCGCTGGTTTTGTGAATTTGATCTTTACAGTCGATCCGATTGCACCATGTAGTACTCAAATTGTAGACATATTAAAATTAAATATCGATCCGCTAGCGACGATCAATTTTACGGACGATGGTTTTTTCTGTGAAGGCGATGATAAATTATTAACAGCGACTTTTACTAATCATACCGCCAGCTCAATTAATTGGACAATTATCAGTGGAACCGGAACTTTAACAGGTGGAAACACTGCCAGCCCAACGTATGTGCCTGGAGCGGATAGCGATACGGTTGTGATACAAATTAGTGTGGACGGAATCACGCCTTGTGATGAACCTACCACGCAACAATTTACAATGAATGTGATTAAAACTCCTGTGGTTTCTATGACGACACTTACGGATGTAGTTTGTAGTTCAGAATCGACCTATGATTTATCAGGAAATTCAGTTGAAGATTATGATTCAATAATTTGGACTCGTGTAAACCCAGTTGGAACGGGAGATTTTTCAAACCCAACTGATCCAAATCCTTCTTATACATTTAATGCAGCAGACAGAGCGAATGGCTTTGTGACCTTACGCCTAACCGCAACGAGCAATGCGACTTGTTCTTCCACTGATTTTGAAGAAATTACAATCACAATCGATCAAGCGCCAAACGCAACGATTAGTTCTCTTGGAGCTGTTTGTGCTGAAGAACCTTATACGGCGACTACCGTCAATTCAGACGGAAATACAATCGCCTGGACCGAAATTAATGGCAATCATGGAACGTTTATAAATGCAAATTCAGATACCGCTACGTTCAATCAATTTCCTGGAAATCAGGATGATTTTGAGATCCAATTAACGTCCACTACTACGGCGTCTTGTGCACCCTATGTGCAAACGCTTGTCGTGGTTGTACAACCAAAACCAACGGTTGATGTTGTGGATTCAGTTCAGGAAGTCTGTAGTTCAGAACCCTTTATAATTTCTGGTGTCACGGCTACAGGTAATGCGTCTATTTTATGGACCGTTGACGGCACAGGAAGCAGTGTAGGTTTTGGTAATCCAACCGAGTTGAATCCGACGTTTACACCCTCAGCAACACAACTAATTGCGGGACAAGTCGTTTTAAAAGTGACGGCTCTTGCAACAACAGAATGTGGAACTGCCTTTGATGTATCCGATACCATTACATTAAACTTTGATCCAGAACAAACGGTTAGTTTTACCGCTCCGACTTCCATTTGTGAAGGCGATACAATTGCATTAGTTGGATCAGCACCAGATTCCTCAAGTATTTCTTGGTCGACTAGCTCTTCAACTTTGACTTTTGGTTTTGCAGATCCTACCAATTTAAATACCGTTTATACGCCCTCTGCTTTAGATTTAAGTTTAGGACGAGTTACTCTAACGATGACCGGACTTTCTAATACGAATTGTCCAGATGCCACCTACGATTTGGAAGTCTTAATTGAAAAAAATCCAATTGCGGATGCTGGAGGTCCTATATCCATTTGTGAAGGAACGATTTCTTACCAAGTTAATGATGCCTTTGCATTCAATTATGATACTTCTATTTCTACAGATGTCAATTGGTCATTAACAGGTCCTGCAACCATACAAGCAGGGACTCAAAATGATTTAGACCCAGTAATTGTACCAACACCAGGCGCAACAGGGGACATCATTTTAACATTAACGGTTCATGGATTTGATTCTTGTAATACAACAGACACCGATACCAAAACGATTACTATTGTACCTAGTCCGATCGTTGTGGTTCCAACCTCAAGAACTATTTGTGAAGGAGAAACACTCACACTTACAAGCTCGGAAATTTCCGCGTCTAATTATGGGTCAGTCGTATGGACGTCTTCTAACGGATTGGGAACGTTTACACCAAATAATAATTTGGCGACGATTTATACCCCAGCTGCTGGTCAGACTGGAATTGTAAACCTGATTCTTACAGCCCTCTCAACCGATGGTTCTTGTTCAAGCGATTCAAGTCCAGTACAATTGGAAATTATTCCAAAACCGGTGGTCTATGCAGGTATTGATGGTTCTATTTGTGTCAACGAAACGTACACCGTTGTGGGTGCCAGTGTTTTAAATGAATTTACATATACATGGAGTGTGACAGGCCCTGCTCAGATTATTTCTGGAGCGAATACCTTAACCCCTGTAATTACTTCAGATGCCGGAGCGACCGGTACCGCTGTAATGACGTTAACAGCTGTAGGAACTGGAGTTTGTCCAGTTTCAATAACGGATGATTTGTGGGTTGAAATACATGCAGCGCCAGTAGTCGATGCTGGAGTTGATGCCATTCTTTGTGAAGGAACTGCGTCTTACCAACTTGTTGGTTCGGTAGTCGATCCAGTTGCTTCTACAACGTATTTCTGGACCACTTCAAATGGGTCTGGGATCATTCAGATTACGGCTGATCCTTTACAACCGGTTTATATTCCGGGTCCAACAGATTTTAACTCTGCAACAGGATCCAAAGAGATTCAATTTGACCTTACAGCAACGTCTACAAATGGCTGTGCTTCGTCAACAGATTCAATGGTTTTAACGATTTACGCGAATCCAATTGTGAGTGCAGGTCCTGACATTTTTGATGTTTGTGAAAATACAGATGTAATCTTAAGCTCAGCAACTGCTAGTAATTACAGCAGTATCACATGGTCAACTTCAGGAAATGGTACTTTTGATTACTCGAGTAGTACAGTTAATCCGACGTATAGCCTTGGGTCTAATGACATCACCTCGGTGACTTTGACGCTCTCAGCCATGCCAAATGCTGCATGTTCACAAGTCCCCGTTTTGGATACCATGATCATATTTATCAATCAAGATACAACACTCACTGCATCAACAAATGACATCACAATGTGTGGTGCTACATTTACATTGCCAGATTTGATTGATGTCAGCAACGCTACATCTATTCTTTGGACAAATGTTACAGGGGCATCTGGAACGCCTGGCGTTCCCACAAATGTGAATTCAGAAACTCCAAGTTTTACGCCTACAGTCAATGAAATTGCAAATGGCTTTGTTTTATTAAGAGTAGAAACCGTTCCTGAAGCGGGTTGCTCAACTGTTCAAACCGAAACAATTACCGTTAATTTACAACCTAAATTAGAAGTAGAAGCAGGAGCTTCTTTATTATTCTGTGAGGGTGAAGATATCATCGTCTCAGGAAATGGCGCTTTGACTTTAAATGATTCAACGTTTACTTGGTCTCATGATGGAACAGGAAGTATTGAAGCCTCTACAATTAATACCTTAACGCCAAAATATAATCCTGGAATTAGTGAAACAGGGGTCATTACATTAACGCTAACCGCTACAAGTATTGCACCATGTACAGGGGATGTTTTTGATACGATGACCGTCACCATTCAGTCTCAACCAACAGTTACTGTTGGCGCTGACTTTACGATTTGTGAAAGTTCAAATATTAATATTGTTAATACAACTACCACAAATTCAGATACTATAATTTGGACGAGTTCACAAAACAGTGATGGGTCGTCTTCAGGCGCTTATATTAGTGGAGTATTTACCAACGATGCGATCCTGAACCCGAGTTATACACCATCACAAGAAGACATCGATTTAGGCTATGTGTATTTAACGATTAGAGTTTCAAATATTGCGTGTGGGACGTTTGTTACAGATGTCCTGAAAGTGACCATCGCCGATGGTGTTGGGGTCTTTGCAGGAGTTAATGCAACAATTTGTGAATCAGAAACTTCGTATGCATTGTTAGATGCAACTTCTAGTGCGACGTCTGTGACATGGATCAGTTCTGAAAATAGTAATGGAACGTCTTCGGGTACTTATTTGCCTGGTTCATTTACAGACCCAACGGCTGTAAATCCGGAATACAATCCAAGTATTGATGATATAAACAGAGGGTATGTGTACCTCACAATTACTGGGTCAGGAAATAGTAGTTGTCCAGTAGATAGTAGCTTTATGTTATTAAATATAATTAAGAACCCAACGGTTTCTGCAATTGATATTAGCGCTTGTGTTAGTACAACAACTGGAGTCACATTAAACGGATCTGGTACCAATTACGATACACTTACATGGAGTCTTATTGATGGCCCAGGAAATGTTTTAAATGGGGTCTATTTTTCAGGCTTAGCAACTAATATCTCGACTAGTGTAGTGACAAGACTTCGCCTTGTTGCCACTCCACTAGCTGGATGTGCAGACAACGCCGTTCAAGAAATTACGGTGACTACTCAAGCACTTCCATCGGTTGAAGCTGGCGATAATGGTGCCATATGTTATATCCCAGGAAATGCGATTGCTCCTTTTACAATACTTGGAACAGATGTTACAAATGCGAGTTCTATGAGTTGGACGACTTCAGGAAGTTTGTCAGGGAATTTTAACCTAGGAAATCCTGTTGTTTATGAGTCGTTTAGTAACAGTTGTACTCCAGAAGTTTTAACATTAACAGCGACTGGTGTTGGTGCTTGTAGTACAGAATCGATTTCAGATTCTGTAACGCTGACCATCAATTGTACGATTCCAAATTTAGGAGCTATTACAGGAATAGACACCATTTGTCAAGGCAACTTGGGCGTTGTTTATACAGTGCCAGTAAACCCTAATGTAATTACCTATGATTGGCAAGTTCCAACTGGTTCTACAATTGTTTCTGGACAAGGAACCAATTCTATTAGTGTTGATTATGGTCCTACTGCTGTTTCAGGAAATGTTTCTGTAAATGGCGTTAATGGGTGTGGAAGTGGACTAAGTTCTACATTACCAATCACAATAAGCGAATTACCTACAACGAGCATCGTTTCTGGAACACAAACGGTCTGTGAAGGATCGACCCATGTGTATACGACGACTGTAATTCCAAATACAAATTCTTATTTATGGACGTTGCCTAACGGAAGCACCATTTCTACATTAACCAATACAATTTCAATTACGTTTGCTACTTCTTCAGTTTCAGGTAATCTTTCGGTTCAAGGGAATAATTCTTGTGGATTAGGAGCATCCTCTACAGCGATTGCAATCACGGTTGAACCGCAACCCACATTGACCAGTACACTGACGCCACCGTCTATTTGTAGTGACGATACGTTTGGATATGTACCAACATCGGCATTGGCAAGTACTACTTTTAGTTGGACAAGAGCAGTTATCACGGGGATTTCAAATCCGGCAAGTTCTGGAACAGGAATCATAAGCGAATCTTTGACAAATACAAGTTCTGTAACAATTCCAGTCAATTATAATATCATATTGACTTCTGCAGATGGTTGTGTGGATTCAGAAAGTATCACAGTGAACGTTTTTCCAATTCCGGAATTAACATCGGGTGCTCCAATTTCCGCAATCTGTTCTGCAGACATATTCAATCACACTCTTACTTCCAATGTTGCAGGCAACATTAATTGGACAAGACTAAGTGTAACAGGGATTTCTGAACCAGGAACTTCAGGAGTGGATATAATAAATGAATCTTTGACCAATGTGACAAGTGCTCCTATCACTGTGACATATTCGTCTTTACTGCCTACAAATTCTAGTGGCTGTAGTGGATCAGCAATTTCATTTGATTTGATTGTAAATCCAGAGCCAAATGTTGTTCAACCAATTGCACAGAATTTATGTGAGGGAGAGATCTTGAATGTGGATTTTGATACGACTAATACTGGAGGCATTTCAGGGTACACATGGGCCAATGATAATCCTTCAATAGGATTGCCATTAACAGGTTCAGGTGATATTTCGGGTATTACAATGACTAATACTTCTTCTGTCAGTCAAATTGCAAATATAGTGGTGACACCATTGTTTGATAACGGAGGCATCTCTTGTACTGGACCAACAAAAACGGTTATAATTACAATTAACCCAGCCGCTCAAGTTACCCCTGTTTTTTCTGAAACCTTGTGTGATGGAGACAGTACGACGCCAATCACATTTACAACTTCAAATAGTTCAGGTGCAACGACCTATAGTTGGACGAACGATAATACGAGCATTGGATTAGTTGCAGCGGGTTCTACGGATATTGGATCATTTGTGGTCGCTAATACATCTACGATTCCACAAGTTGCAACGATTGTTGTCACACCAACCTATACCTTCAATGGTAAAGATTGTACTGGATCTCCTGAGACATTTACGATTACGGTCAATCCATCGGCTCAAATAGATCAACCGACCTCTCTTATAGTTTGTGAAGACGATATAGTATCTACCATTAATTTCACAACCTTAAATACGGTTGGCACTACGGCTTATAATTGGACGAATGATAATGTTAATATCGGCATTTCAACGGCCAATGGAACCGGCGATATAGGAACATTTACAGCACTAAATTCTACGAGTACTCCACAAGTTGCGACCATCACGGTGACGCCTACCTTTACGTACAATTCAATACCTTGTGTAGGGACTCCGAAGATTTTTACAATTACAGTGAATCCATCCGCTCAAGTGGATCCGATCGGATCACCAACGGTATGTGCAGGCGATTTAACAACAGCCATCAACTTTTCGACGCTTACGACTCTAGGTACAACGACTTATTCTTGGACAAATAGTAATACGACTATTGGTTCTATATTGGCCGCAGGAACAGGAAATATTGCTCCTTTTACAGCTATTAATACAAGCACGATCCCACAAGTTGCAACCATCACTGTAACTCCAACGTTTACATACAACGGAAAAATTTGTTCTGGAAACCCAGAAACGTTTACGATTACAGTTAACCCGACTGCTGAAGTAGATCAACCTTCAAATGAAGTCTTTTGTGAATCCGATGTTGCGGTTATTAATTTCAACTCCTCAAATACTGTGGGGACGACCACCTATGACTGGACAAATAGTAATACTGCTATTGGGTTGACGGCTGTTAGTGGGACTGGATCTTCGATCACATTTACGACGACAAATACAGGAACAACTCCTATCACTTCAACAATTCAAGTAACACCAACATTCAGTTTTAATGGTGTCAGTTGTGTCGGACCTAATAAAGTGTTTACAATTACAGTGAATCCTAATGCTAATATGGTTGCACCTACGTCACAAACGCTTTGTGAAGGCGATTCAACATCAGTGACCTTTGGAACTTTAAATAGTGTGGGTGCCACCACGTACGCTTGGACCAATAACACCCCTAGTATTGGAATCCCTACATCCGGTACCGGCGATATTTCCACATTCACAGTGATTAATACTGGTAACTCACCAATCGTTGCAAGCCTGTCGGTCACTCCGACGTTTACGCATGATGGTCAAACTTGTACAGGGGCCGTTGAGAATTTTACAATCACGGTCAATCCTTCTGCACAGGTTAATCAACCCGTTTCTTTAGTGTTTTGCGACGGAGATGCTGTTGGTGGTACTATTTTTAGTACTTTAAACACTGTAGGTACTACGACCTATAGTTGGACGAATGACAACATTTCAACAGGTCTTAACACTACTAATGGTACAGGTGATGTACCCGCTTTTACTGCCACCAATACAGGAACGGCACCAGTCGTGTCCACCATCATAGTCACGCCTTCTTTTGATAATGGAGGGTTAATTTGTACAGGACCCTCAGAAACGTATACAATCACAGTCAATCCAGTCGCACAGGTAAATGCTCAAGCACCACAAATTGTATGTGATGGAGAAGCAACCAGCTTAACGTTTACATCTGTTAATACAGTAGGTTTTACAACCTATACCTGGGCAAATTCGAATACGAGTATTGGTTTGCCAGCTTCAGGAACGGGAGGTATTCCAACGTTTATAGCATTAAATATAACTGGAACTCCAGTAGTGGCCAATATAACAGTGACTCCTACCTTTACAAATAATGGCTTGTCCTGTTCTGGACCCTCAGAAACGATTACGATTACAGTCAACCCCTCAGGCCAGGTAGATCAGCCAGTTTCTGAAGTTGTTTGTAATGGCGATTCTACAACAGCAGTCAACTTTACGACGACCAACACCACTGGAACGACGACCTTTTCATGGACTAATTCTAATCCAAGTATTGGATTAGGTGCTTCAGGGACAGGAATGATACCTTCTTTTGTTGCTTCTAATACTACAAACACAACCGCAATCGGAACTATTACAGTGACTCCATCCTATGAGTTTGGTGGGGGAAGTTGTGAAGGCATTTCAAAAGTATTTACAATCACGGTCAATCCTGAATCTGAATTCATTCAACCTTTAGCGCAAGTGATTTGCGATGGCGATGCATTCTTTTATAATTTTGATACTGATAATACTGGTGGAACGACCACTTATGCTTGGACAAATAACAATACAGCGATTGGATTGGGAGCTAATGGAGTTGGGAACATCTCATCATTCACAGCAACCAATACAGGTTTAATTCCTTCGGTAGCAACGATACTCGTGACCCCAACTTTTACAAATGGAGGTGTCAGTTGTATCGGCTCAACATTGAGTTTTTCAATCACAGTCAATCCTTCAGCGGATGTTGTTTTACCTACAAGTTTTACGGTTTGTAATACAGCTTCCACAACTTCGGTGAATTTTACTTCGGCCAATAATTCAGGAGCTACAACGTATGAATGGAATAATAATAATCCAAGTATCGGCTTAGCTGCTTCAGGGATTGGAAATATAGCTTCATTTATTGCTATTAATACTGGAAATGTTCCAGTTGTAGCATCTATAGTGGTGACTCCAGTTTATAACAATGCTGGCGCCAGCTGTTCTGGGCTTCCCAAAACATTTACAATCACAGTCAACCCAACTGCAGAAATGAACGCACCAATTCCTCAGGTTTTATGTAACGGGGAAAACACCAACTTAGTAAGCTTGTCTTCTAATAACTTGGGTGGGGTAACCACCTATACTTGGGTAAATAATAACTCAACCATTGGATTAGTTGCAAATGGAACAGCCAATATTGGGTCTTTCACAGCGGTTAATACTGGTTTTTCTCCGATTGTAGCAACGGTTATAGTCACTCCAACATACACAAATGATTCTGTATCATGTGATGGACCTCCGGAAACATTTACGTTCACAGTGAATCCGAGTGCTCATGTGATTCAGCCGTCAGATCAAACCATTTGTACAGCTGGTCTCACAACGGAAGTTAATTTTAATTCTTCAAACACGCTTGGGACAACGACTTACACTTGGACGAATAACAATACAAGCACAGGCTTAGGAGCGAGTGGTTCAGGAACTATTTTACCCTTTACGGCACTAAACACTGGATTGTCTCCAAATGTGTCTACAATCACAGTGACTCCAATATTCACGTATGACGGGGTGGCATGTAATGGAACTCCAAAAGATTTCCTAATCTCCGTGAATCCATCATTGGATATCGTTCCACCAGCCGATCAGTCATTATGTGACGGACTGACGACTGCAGCAGTTATTTTTTCATCTAATAATACAGGTGGGACCGTAAATTATTCTTGGATTAATGATAATACCTCTATTGGACTTCCACCAAGCGGTTCAGGAGATATCTCACCATTTTTAGCGGTCAACTCAGGGGCAACGCTACAAACCGCAACGATTACTGTAACAGCATCCTATTCGAATGCTGGACAGACTTGTGATTCAACAGAAACATTCTTAATTTCTGTGAGTCCTAGTCCTGTGGCGACGATTTCTGGATTAAATAATTATCTAGTTTGTGAGAATGATACACCGCCTTTTATCACTTTTGAAGGATCAAATGGAACGGCACCCTATACGTTTACATATCAAATAAACTCAGATCCAGTTCAGCAAGTCGTTTCAAGTGGAACTTCAAATACTGCAACAATTTCTGTATCAACAATTAATTCTGGTACTAATGTCATTACGCTATTAAGTGTGTCTGATTCATCAACACCAACGGCTTGTACGTCCACTAATATTACATTACCAAATGAGGCTTTTGTTGATGTTCAGGAGCAAGGCACGATTATACCGCAGGATTCAAGTACGGTCAGTCAAGTTGTGTGTCAAGACACGGCGATTGCTCCAATTGTTTTTGATATCGGTGGTTCAGCCACAAGCGCGTTTGTAACAGGGTTACCTTCAGGGTTAATTCCTTCTTTTGACCCAGCACTCAACCTTTTAACAATCAGTGGAAACCCAACCAGTTCGGGAACCTTTAACTATGTCGTTAATACCGCAGGTTCGACCAACGGATGTAACTCTTCCTATGGCGGCACTATTATTGTCAATTCAAATGATGTCATTACAGAGTTAACACCAACGACAATCGATCAAGAGTTATGTGAATGTGACACACTTGCACCAATATCCTACAATCTAGGAGGTGGCGCAACAGGTGGAGATGTTCAATTTACACCAAGTATGCCTGTTGGAATTACGTGGTCGATTGCATCAAACATCTTAACCATTTCTGGTGCTTCATGTGAGATAGGGACTTTCAATTATACAGTTAATTCTTTTGGAATTTGTAGTGCAGACACCTATGGTGGGACGATTGAAATAAAAGAGAATTCTATCATTACATTAGTTTCTGGAAATCCAGATCCAATCGTTTGTGAGGGAAGTGCTTTTGCAACTCCAATTCAATATGCAATTTCTCCGACAACGGCTACATTGGTGATGACTCCAACAATCCCAGGGGTAAGCTTTAACCCTACAACCGGAATTATTTCTGGTGCACCGACACTAAGTGGTGTCTACAACTATTCAATTAGTTCTGGAACGGGTTGTAGCAATACAATGACAGGCGTTATTTCTGTGAATCCAGATCAGGATATATCATTTATTTCAACAAATAACACTCAAGTTACTTGTCAGAATTCACCAATTGATCCGATTGTATTCTTAGTATCTTCTGGAGTAGATGATGTCACTATTTCACCAGCACTACCATTGGGAGTTAACTATACGGTTAATTCAGGAATTATTACTATTTCTGGAACACCAACAAACTTTATGAGTGTTGCCCAAAATTTCATCGTCACGACCATCGGTTCTTGTGGTATTTCGAAATCGGAATCTTTTACACTAGAGGTTAGACAAGAGGCTACAATAACGGTCACAAGTGACGTAAGTACAATCAACCAAGCCATTTGTCAAAGTGGAAGCATTGAACCAATTACGTTTACGATTGGCGGTGGTGCTACAGGGATTGAAACGGTTAATCTACCCGATAATCTAGTCCTAGACTTTGATGCTGGAACGGGAGTATATACAGTTTCAGGAACACCCGTTGGCTTTGGAACTTTCAATTTCAATATAGTAACCACAGGTTGTGTTGCGACACAATTATTTTCGGTAACAAATATAAACACGAATGTTTCAATAGAACTAACATCGGCTGTAGGAACCGATGATCAGTTATTGTGTCAGTCGAATTTTAGTGCGCCGATTACGCCTATAGTCTATACCTTAACTGGTGCGACAGGCGTGACTGTAACAGGGCTACCAACAGGCTTAAATCCTGTTTTTGATGTAACCACAGGTCAGCTTGTTATTTCTGGAACACCAATAGAATCAGGAGAATTTAATTATGCAATTACAACCTTGCCGTGTGCTCGAATAAAAACAGGAATGATCAAGGTCTCAACGCCAATTGCATTTTTTGATGAACAAGTCACTCAAGTTTCTTGTACTGGCGAAGATGATGGATCGATTTCAATTGATATTAGAGGTGGAGCAAGTGTCGGTGGTTTGTATGCTATTACATGGTCTGGACCTAACGGATTTCAGCAAAATCAAGCCACAATTACGGGGCTTGAACCTGGAGTTTATACAATTTCTGGAACGGATATTTTAGGCTGTGCGATCCCAACAAAATCGTATGTTATTGCTGATGTTCAACCTGTTGAAATCTCATTACTTTCAACGTCTAATGTTACTTGTAATGGAAGTTTAGGCTGTGCAGATTTTGATTTTACAGGGGGTACAGGAATTTATACGAGTTTCTTGCTAGAGTATCTAGATCCTTCTTCAGAGACATTAACGCCAATAACCGTCGCAAATAATAATTATTTTAATATTTGTGACCTAAGGGCTGGTTTGTACTATTTAACAATTGAAGACAGTAATTCATGTGCATCAGTGCCTTATTTGTTTACAATATTTGATTACAGTTCACTGACCATTGAATCGGTAGAATTAGATGATTCGTTATGTACGGATGCTCCAGGAAATGTTAGAATCAAAGTGGCTAGTTTGGATCCAAGCTTGGCGTTCTATTACAATAATGTTTTAGTACCTCACCTGTACTTAGGAGATTCAATGTATGAATTAGCAATCAATAACCCAACGGCTCCTTCAGGGATCATCAAAGTTAAAAACGATCAAGACTGTTGGAATACGATTTCTGTGAGTACACCAATTGAATCCCCAGGCTTTGAATATACATCCCTTAACTTTGTGACCTATAATGCAATCGATGTTAATGAAAGTATTGAGTTTACCAATACAGTGGATCTAAATGACATTCCTGCTGAGTACGATTATATTGTCTGGGACTTTGGAGATAACTCGCCTTTTAAAGTATTCTTTAATCCAGAAGACATTGTTCCTAACGCTGACGGAGATAGTTTTAAAACGGTCTTTCATACCTATACAATTGATGGTGTTTATACAGTAACGCTCACCGTCTTTAATAGTCTTGGATGTTCACGAGTCGAAACTCAAATCATCAGTGTAGGTCGAGGTGCAAATATTATGACACCAACAGCCTTCTCACCAAACAATGATGGGATTAACGATTTGTTTAGAGCGTCATTAATTGGCTTTACTGAAGTGTCCATGTTTGTATATGACAACTGGGGTAATATTGTTTACGAAATTACTTCGGAAGTTAATGCCTTAGATGCAGATTGGGGATGGAATGGTTTAGAAAAAGGGAATGATGAACCGATAAACGGTAATTATAAATACTTCGTAATCGCAACAACTATAGAAGGAGAAGTTGTTGAGAAAACAGGTCAACTGATGCTTATAAAATAATACAGCTATGAAATTGAAATCTATATATATACTTACCGTAATTTTTGTTTCCAATATTGGATTTGCTCAGGACAATGCAATAAAAAACCAGAATAAAATCATGGGTGCTCAAAACCCCAGTTTTTACGCCTTTGGAGACTCCTCCAAAGCGGGAGTGCTGACGGGTTCGGAAGGATTTAGTGATGCCAGTAAAATTGAAACTAAATTTGCCTTTATAAATCATTTCTTTAGAGATAACGATTTTTCATTGGCTTTAGATGTCAAAACAGTCGATGTGACGAGTCTTGGGTATTCCGTATCAAGTGCTAATTTGCACTACATCTATAGAACTCAGTTGAATTACAAATGGACATTTAATCCATCGGTATCGATAGGATATGGAAATAATTCCTTAAACTACAACAATTTAGTTTTTGAAGATCAAATTAATGTATTGACTGGAAGTATCGCTGGAGTTACAGTGGATCCTGTGAATATTGATGGAAAAATTAATTATTTTGATTTAGCAGCAGGATTTACGGTTCGTAATAATGAGAATTTATTTTTTGGTCTTAATGCCAAACATTTGAATACACCCGATACTTCTTTTAATTCTACAGCGAATAATAAGAAAGCTTTAATGATTTCCTTACAAGCCGGGTATGAATATGATCTAAACCCTTACGGACAAGGAATTTTACCAGCATTTTCCTATTTATATTTATACAACTCCTTTACCATGCAGGCTGCGAAATCAAGAATAGATCTTTATCAAGAAGTGATATTAGGTAATATTTCGCTTGGATTAAATCAGCATGTTAATAATTACGAAGGTATTACAATATCACAATTTGGGACCTCTCTTAGTGTTTTTGTTGAACAAATTGAATTTGGAATTAATTATTCTATTGATATGGTGGCTTCAGGGCCAGCGGGGACGGATTTTAATAGTTTTGAATTATACATTACATTTGATTTTAACCCTGATAACAAGAACAAAAGAGGAAACAACAGCCGTTTCTATGGATTGTAAGATAAAGTTGACTTGGGTATAATGTATCTATTGATACAGTATTTTTGTAAAAATCCAGTTTTATAGTTAATCTTGTAATTCGTTTCTCCGATAAAAGAGTTAATTTATAAAGTCATGCCATCAAACCCCTTGTTGTCTATTGTGATCCCTGTATTTAATGAGCAGTTCAATGTAAGGCCCTTAGTCGATGCAATTGAAAATCATTTATCTGAATACACCTACGAACTTATTTTTATAGATGATTGTTCAACTGATAACAGTCTCCAGTCCATACAATCAATTTCAAACCCAAATCTCATTCTAATTGCTTTTGATCAAAATAAAGGACAAAGTTCGGCACTCTCTGCGGGGATTCAGCGTTCCCGTGGTACGTATATAGTAACCATGGATGGGGACCTTCAAAATGACCCTAAGGATATTCCTAAAATGGTGTCTCTAATTCAAAATGGAAATTGGGATATGGTGATCGGTGTTCGAGAAAACCGACACGATTCCGTGCTTAAAACTCTGCCCTCCAAAATTGCGAATTACATCATCAGAAAAACCACTAGACTCCAAGTGTCGGATTCAGGCTGTGCGCTTAAGGTGATGACCTCCAAAACCGCAAAGAACATTCCTTTGTACGACGAATTACATCGCTTCATGGCACTTCATGCACATTTCGACGGGGCACGGATCAAAGAAATCCCAATCATTCACCATCCACGAATCTATGGAGTTTCTAAATATGGCTTGGAACGAACCTTTAAAGTATTGAAAGATTTAGTGTCGATTATATTTAAACACAAATACTCCAAATTCAATGGAGTAGGCGCTTAGTTCAAAACAATCGACCTGTTTCAAAAAATTATAGTAATTTTAGAACCTCTATGGATCTAACAACACCAACGATCAAAATAATTGAATGCCCCCGTGATGCTATGCAAGGCATTAAGGCGATGATCCCAACGGCTCAAAAAGTTCAGTACCTTCAATCGCTTCTGCGTGTAGGGTTTGACACCATTGATTTTGGCAGTTTTGTATCGCCGAGAGCCATCCCTCAAATGGCCGATACGGCCCAAGTGCTGGCACAGTTAGATCTTAGGAACACCCAAAGTAAATTATTAGCAATAGTCGCCAATAGCCGAGGTGCTTTAGCCGCCGCTTCTCATAAAGAAATTGATTTTTTAGGCTATCCGTTTTCGATTTCCGAAAATTTTCAGATGCGAAATACGCACAAAACAATTACCCAATCTATTGACACCTTACAAGAAATCTTAACCATTGCAGAGGCTCACGATAAACGAGTGGTGGTGTATATATCAATGGCTTTTGGAAATCCGTATGGCGATCCATGGAATGTGGATATCGTAGGGGAGTGGACTCAACGCTTAAATGCGATGGGGGTCGAAATCCTTTCATTAAGTGATACGATTGGGAGTTCCACTTCAGATTCTATTTTTTATTTATTTTCAAATTTAATCCCTGCTTACCCGCATATTGAATTTGGAGCCCATTTACATACCAATCCTTTACATTGGCACCCCAAAGTTGAGGCTGCATACAAAGCCGGATGCCGTCGTTTTGATGGTGCTATACAGGGCTTTGGAGGCTGTCCGATGGCCAAAGATGAATTGACAGGCAATATGCCAACAGAAAAACTGCTCTCGTATTTTACAGCTCAAAAGGCAGAGACCAATTTAAATGCGCTAAGCTTTGAAAGTGCTTATAACGAAGCCACAAAAATATTTTCAGTGTACCATTAAAAAAAAGAGCCGTTAGTTTTCTAGCGACTCTTTTTATGGATTTTTTTTTAGAACCTAAAGTCTAAGCCTCCGTAGATCCCAAAAGGATGTCCTGGGCGTAATCCCGCGGGCACTTTAGCAACGGCATAGGTTTCATCTAAAAGATTTATCATTTTTGCAGTGATACTCAATGTTTTTGAAACATGGTATTTTCCTGCAAAATCGATGATAAAATTAGACGTAATACCATTAGAAGAGTTGACTGCATCTGCACTGGCCTCGGTCTTAAAGGCACCATTTAAACGGCCACTTAAGTTGAGCTCAAACTTCGCATGTTCTAAGGATATAGAGGTATTAAACTGATGTTTGGCAATATAAGGTAACTCGTCACCACTTTGAACTTCGCCCCACAAACCGTCATCACTTCCAAAACTATTTAAAAATTCAGTATCTGTAAACGTGTATCCAAAAGTAATAGGTAAGGCATAAGACGTGTTATTTTGGAGTAGGTCATAATTTAAAAGTAATTCAATCCCTTTCACACCCACTTCTCCAGCGTTAAATTGCTCTAATGATCCTGTGCCACCTGAAGCTGCTAAGTCACTTCCCAATAAGTTGCTGTAATCGTTATAAAACCCAACAACTTCTCCTCTCAATCCTTTGATATTGAACCTTGATCCAAGTTCGTAATTGATGCTTTCTTCGGATTCTTGTCCAACCGTATTTCCAGGAGGTGAAAAGCCTTTATGTACACCACCAAATAATGAAGTTGAATTGTTTAATTTATAATTGAACCCAATTCCAGGAATAAAAATAGAAACTTTATTTTCTCGAGTCGAAAGATCACTTCCTGTTCTATCAAAATCATTTGATCCAAAATTATCTCTTCCTAACACGATATCTTCATAACGTAACCCAGGAGTTATGGTCATATTATTAAATTTTAATTTATATAAAATAGACCCTGCAAATGCACTTGCTTTACTAATTCGATTGGCGTCACTTCCGGGAGTTCCAGCGGAAGTTAAATTCATCTGGCCATCCGTAATACTGTATCCATCTTTCCACTGAAAACGGTCTTCTTCATCATAATGATATCGTAAACCAATTTCAACATCATGAAATATAGTATTACTGTTCCAATGGAAGTCCAATTTAGTTTGAATTCCTTTTGATAAATACTTTCTATTGTTTGCTTTTAGAACTAATGCGTCCGCATTTGAATCTGAAGTCCCATTAATAATATTCATATAACTTGAGTAGTCCATAGGAGTTTCAAGTATTTTAGAAATTTTCTCTTTGTTGCCATCAAAAACTACATCATTCAGTTTGTACCAATTTCGTGAAAAATCGTTATGATAAGCATTGCTCGTAATTCTAAACACTTTAGAAATATCTATTTTATGGGTCATCATAAATTGAAGATGCTCATTAGTCATTTGATCTTTTTGAGACGCTGCATATCGATCGAATGGATTGGTCTTGAAATCTTCGGTAGTTAAACCAAGGTAGGTCACATTAGAAGTTTCCTCTGAATATTGAAATTTAAATTCTAGAGATTGTTTATATTTAGATTCTTGATTACTGTTAAGCCTTAACTTAGCCACTACATCATTTTTATCAAAACCTGTATTGCCACCTTTCGGTACGTTTTTAAAGCCATCCGAGTTGTTATTTAGATATTCAACTAAATACCCAATATTGGTTTTAGAATCTCCTATTTTTAAGTGGGTTTGACTTGTATTGAAACTTCCATAATTTGTTTCGATACGCCCACTAAATTGGTTTGGTATTTGAGTGCTTACCAAATTTAGAGCACCACCTGTTGTAAAAGGTCCGTACTGTATTTGACTGCTTCCTTTTAAAATTTCTACAGCTTGCATCCTGGCAACTGAAGGAAAATAATAGGCTGCAGGTGCACTGTAGGGTGCAGGTGCAATTAAGACGCCATCTTCCATGATAGATATTTTTGCACTACGCTCTGGAGAGGTTCCACGAAGGCTGATGTTTGGACGTAAACCAAAACCATCTTCTTCATAAATATTCACCCCAGGTACCGAGCGCAAAACTCTATTAATATCAGAATGTGAAAACTTTTCTAATTCTTTTGGTGAAATATAGAATGACGATCCTGTCCTGTTTTTGGCTTCATATTTACTCCCAAAAATGACTTGTGAGTTAATAAAAACGGGTTCCAGTTTTTGTAAAGAGTCAACAGACGTTGTTTTCGTCAATTCTTGTGCGTTTAAACATCCTATAACTATTAAGGCGAGTGAGGTGATTGTATTCTTCATTTTATTTAGACTGATTAAAAATAAGGTTTAATTTCAGCCGCAAAGTTACAAACGAATTTTAGATTCACAAAGCTTATTTAGAATAAATAAACATAAAAAAATTAAAAGATTGATAAAGAGTTGTTTAACGTGTAAAAAAAACATAAAAACATATCTATTATTTAATAAATGACCACATAAAAAGCGGAATTCCTGCAAATAATAAGAGGGCTAAATCTTTATTTTTTAAAAAACAGAACGATATCTACTATTCAAGTGAAAAAAGCCTTAAATTTGCTTGCAATTATAAGCTAATTGCTATGAATGCACATCTATCCAAAATTGTCGGCGAAGGTCTTACTTACGACGACGTCCTTTTAATCCCAGCATATTCCGAAGTTTTACCACGTGACGTGAGTATTAAATCGAAATTCACTAAAAACATATCGTTGAACGTCCCTATTAGTTCTGCGGCAATGGATACGGTTACCGAAAGTAAAATGGCAATAGCCATGGCACGAGAAGGTGGAATAGGCGTGTTGCACAAAAATATGACCATAGAGCAACAAGCCATTAAAGTTCGAAAAGTTAAACGTGCCGAAAGTGGTATGATTATCGATCCAGTGACCCTCCCCTTGACAGCGACCGTGAGAGATGCTCAAATGAGTATGAAAGAACACAGTATTGGAGGAATTCCAATCATTGATAAAGAAGGCTATTTAAAAGGAATCGTCACCAATCGTGATTTAAGATTCGAAAAAGAAAGCGATCGTCTTATTACAGAAATCATGACTTCTGAAGATCTAGTAACCACTTCTGAAGGCACTTCTTTACAACAAGCGGAAGTCATTCTTCAAAAGAAAAAAATTGAAAAATTACCAGTGGTCGATGCCGATTTTAAACTCGTTGGACTCATCACTTTTAGAGATATTACGAAATTAACCCAGAAACCAATTTCCAATAAAGACCATTACGGTCGCTTACGAGTGGCTGCTGCTATTGGAGTGACCCAAGATGCAGTAGAACGGACGGCTGCTTTAGTAAAAGCAGGCGTTGATGCGGTTATTATTGATACCGCCCATGGACATACCAAAGGTGTGGTAGCTGTCTTAAAATCGATTAAATCAAAATTTCCTGACCTCGATGTGGTCGTTGGAAATATAGCCACAGCGGAAGCTGCTAAATATTTGGCCGATGCTGGAGCGGATGCTGTTAAAGTAGGAATAGGGCCGGGCTCAATCTGTACAACACGTGTTGTCGCAGGGGTTGGATTTCCACAATTTTCTGCCGTATTAGAAGTAGCTGCCGCACTAAAAGGATCTGGCGTTCCAGTCATTGCCGATGGAGGCATTCGATATACAGGCGATATTCCCAAAGCAATCGCCGCAGGTGCAGACTGTGTGATGTTAGGATCGCTGCTCGCTGGAACCAAAGAATCTCCAGGTGAAACCATTATTTATGAAGGTCGAAAATTCAAGTCTTATAGAGGAATGGGATCTGTAGAAGCCATGAAAGAAGGAAGTAAAGATCGTTATTTTCAAGATGTTGAGGATGATATTAAAAAATTGGTTCCCGAAGGAATTGTTGGACGTGTGCCCTACAAAGGCGACCTTTATGAAAGTGTGCATCAATTTATTGGTGGACTTCGTGCTGGAATGGGCTATTGTGGCGCAAAAGACATTCAAACTCTAAAAGAAACAGGTCGATTTGTCAAAATCACTTCGTCAGGGATTAGCGAAAGTCACCCTCATAATGTGATGATTACTAAAGAATCGCCCAACTATTCGAGATAATAAATTGATTTTTTAAGACATCGGAATTATACACTTGTATTCTTCCTTATATTTAGTATTTTTGCTAGACTCAAAATTCATATCATGCAAAAATATTTTATCTCATTAAGCATATTCTGCTTTTCATTTTTCATTTCAAACGCACAAATTTCTGATAGCGATTCCCTACTTACAATTTCAAACCAAGCTGTTTTGGCGAATGAATTTGTCAGAGTTTACAATAAAAATTTAAACCTTGTACAAGACGCTTCACAAAAGGATTTAGATTCGTATTTAGAATTATTTATTAATTACAAATTAAAATTAGTTGAAGCAAAAAATTTGGATTACGATAAAGATCCTACCTATTTAAAGGAATTTAGTTCTTATAAAAATCAACTAACAGACGCTTATTTAACAGATAAAAAAGTGACCGATGCTTTAGTTCGTGAAGCCTATGAGCGAACCAATAACGAAGTCAAAGCACAGCATATTTTAATATTAGTGGATGAGGTCGAAACCGATACTTTGGAAGCGTACTCAAAAATCGAAAAACTAAGAGAACGTTTTATAAACGAAGATTTTGAGTCCCTAAAAAAGGAACTCCACAATGGGAAATCTGTTTTTGTTGAAGATTTAGGCTATTTTTCTGCCTTTAAAATGGTGTATAATTTTGAATCGGCGGCTTATTCGACCAAGGTCGGCGAAGTTTCTAGCCCATTTCGAACCCGATTTGGATTCCATATTGTAAAAGTTTTAGAAAAACGAAAGTCAAGAGGGCAGGCTGAGGTCGCTCATATTATGATTACAAACCAACAAAAAGACAGTACACTCGTCCCTAAAGATCGCATCCAAGAATTACATCGATTATTGCTTCAAGGCGAAGACTTTTCAGAATTAGCAAAACAATTCTCAGATGATAAAAGCTCTTCAAGTCTTGGGGGTAAACTCAAACCATTTAAGTCTGGTCAAATCAATTCTGAAATTTTTGAAAACACTGCTTTTGGACTGACCAATAAAGAAGACATATCTCAACCAATACAAACTAAGTTTGGATGGCACATCCTCAAACTTATAGATCGTAAATCGGTAGAACCTTTTGAATCCTTGAAACCTGAGCTAGAAACCCAAGTCGGAAAAGATTCGCGTTCTCAGCTTATAAAAGCTAAAATGCTTGAACAACTAATCGCGGACTACCAACTTTCAAATCAAAATCCTAATGCAGAAAACATTGAATCGAACCTTTCCTTTAATTCGACTCAAAACGTTTGGGAGTTTTCTAATAATTTTGATACAACTCAACCTTTTTTAACCATTCAAAATAAAACGTATGGTTCTCAAGACTTTTTGGAGTATTTGAATAAAAATCAAAGAGCAGTTAAGAAAGATTGGCCAATAAATGTGATCGTTCAAAAACAATATGCTTCGTTTTTAGAACAATCGGTATTTCAATACAAAAGAGACAATCTTGAAAATGAAAATCAAGAATTTGCTAATATTATCAACGAATACAGGGAAGGATTGTTGTTATTTGAATTGATGCAAGATAAAATTTGGGATGGTGCTAAAAATGATAGCATCGGATTGCAAACGTTTTATAACGAAAACAAACAAAATTACGTTTGGCCTGATAGAATTGAGGGGTCGGTAGCACGTTCTAGTGATTCTAAATACATCAAAAAAGTATTGAAATACTGGAAAAATAACAAGACGAATCAAGTGATCGACGAAGCTCTTAATGAAGCACAACAAAACGTCATATTTTCTAACGGCGAATTAGAAATAGGGCACTCTGCATTACCAAAAAGTTTTGAGTTCAAAACAGGACTTTCTAAAGTGATTAAGGAAAACGCTAACTATTACGTTGTCAATGTGACCGAATTAAAGCCTTCAATTCAAAAAACATTCGAGGAAGCTAAAGGGCAACTGATTTCTGATTATCAAACCGAATTAGAATTGAAATGGATTCAAGAATTGCGCTCTAAATACACTGTTAAAGTTAACCAAGACGTATTATCGAAAGTGAAATTATTAATCTCAAATTAATTTGAAATATATCATTGGTCTTAGCTGTTTATTTTTTTTGGGTTGTCATAACCCCAAAAGGAATAGTGAAGAAATTCTGTTAGCTCGAGTTAATGATGCTTTTTTTTACAAATCAGATATTGATTTTCGTTTTATGGAAGGCCTTTCAAAAGAAGATAGTCTTTTTCAAGTACAAACATTGATCAATAATTGGGCCACCAAACAATTACTAATTGATGGTGCCGTTTTAAACTTGGGACAAGAAACTCAACAAGAATTTGAACAACTCGTTCAACAATATAAAAGTGATTTATACACATCTTCTTATTTAGAAGCTTTGGTTAAAAAAAACATTGACACTAAGATTTCTGAATTAGAATTGAAAACTATCTATGATCAAAATAGAGAACTTTTTATTTTAAAAGAAGATCTAGTCAAACTACGTTATATCAATGTGAATGCCTCGGTCTCAAATATCAAAGAAGTTACCAAGCGATTCAAACGGTTTAATAATGAGGATAAAATCATATTAGATTCTATTTCGTTAGAGTATACTTCTTATTTTTTGAATGATTCAACATGGATAAAATCAGATTTAGCAATTTCTAAAATAAAACCATTACAACTAGGGTTTAATCGGTTACTGTTAAAAAAACCTAATTTTGTACAACTCAAAGATTCTTTAGGCCTATATTTGATGCGGATAAATACGTATCTCGAACGTGGCAATTTAGCTCCTTTAGAATATGTTTTACCAACCTTAAAACAAATAGTAATTAATAAACGAAAGCTGAAACTTATCAAACAGCTAAAAAGTGATATTGTCAATGATGCCATTAAAAATAAAAAATTTGAAATTTATAATTAAGTCTTACGTCTTAGCGTTTTGTTTTTTGACGTCTTTCTCTTCATTTTCACAAGAAATTATTGAAGACGAAAAAGTCGAAACCCCACAGCCAACCGTGGTCGATTCTGTTCAACGTATCAAATTAGATGGTGTGAATGCAGTGATTGGAGATTTTGTAATTCTTAACTCCGATATCGATAAACAATTCACCCAACTAGAAGCCGGTGGGATATCTATAGAAGACATTTCTCGCTGTCAATTATTTGGTAAGCTTTTAGAAGATAAGCTCTATATGCACCATGCAATTCAAGACAGTCTTGAAGTGAGTGATGTTGAAATTAAATCCTATGTCGACCAGCAATTACAAGGCTTTGCAGAGCAAATTGGATCCATGGAAAAGTTGGTTGCTTATTATAAAAAATCATCTGAAAAACAACTTAGAGATGATATGTTTGAGCTGAATAAAAACAATAAATTAGCGGCGCTGATGCAACAAAAAATTGTCGAAGAGATCGAAGTGACTCCAGAAGAAGTTCGTCAGTTTTTTAATACCATTCCAGAAGACCAACGCCCGCTTTTTGGAACCGAAATGCGAGTAGCTCAAATTGTAGTGATCCCTAAAACAACTAAAGTTGAAGTTGATAAAGTCATCAATCGTCTCAAAGAATTTAGAGCTGATGTCTTAGATAATGGTGCCAGTTTCACCACCAAAGCCGTGCTTTATACCGAAGACCCAGGGTCTAAACGAACTGGTGGAAAATACACTCTCAATAGGAAACGCCCTGTAATGGCCAAAGAATTTAGGGAAGTTGCATTTTCACTTCAGGAAGGTGAAGTTTCGGAGCCTTTTAAAACCGATTTTGGGTATCATATCATTCAACTCGAAAAAATTAGAGGCCAAGAATATGATGTAAGACATATATTATTACGTCCCAAAACAACTGCCGATGCGGTTCAAGATGCCAAAGAAAAACTAGAAAAAGTTAGAAAAAGTATTGTCGCAGGTGATATTACTTTTGAAGATGCAGCTAAAGAAGCGAGTGACGAAAAAGAAACTAAATTTGATGGGGGGCAGCTACGAAATCCAGAAACACAAGACTATAATTTCGAACTTACAAAAATGGATCCAGAGTTGTACTCGCAAATCCAAAACCTAAAAGACAACGAGGTAAGTCCTGTTTTAAATGATGAAGATCGTATCAATCCAATCAAATTTAAAATCGTTACAGTGACTGGTAGAGTTGATGAGCATGAGGCGAATTTTGCTCAAGATTACCTTAAAATTAAAGCACTAGCACTTCAAGAAAAACAATTAAATGCCATCGCAAAGTGGCAAGAAGAAAAAATACTAGATACCTATATTAAAATTAACGGTGCGCTTCGCGACTGTGACTTTAATAACAATTGGTTTAAAAATTAAATAGTTACAAGATGTCAGATGTTGAGTCTTTAAAAGAATTGCTTAAAAAATACCAGACTTTAAAACAAGAAATTTCTAAAGTCATTGTAGGTCAAGACGCTGTTATTGAGCAAATTTTAATTTCGATATTTTCAGGTGGTCACTCCTTATTGGTTGGCGTCCCTGGATTGGCTAAAACCCTCATGGTAAACACAATTTCGAAAGCCCTTGGGTTAGATTTTAAACGCATTCAATTCACACCCGATTTAATGCCGAGTGATATTTTAGGCAGTGAAATATTAGATAACGATCGTCAATTCAAATTCATAAAAGGTCCTATTTTTTCAAATATCATCTTGGCCGATGAAATTAACCGTACTCCACCAAAAACCCAAGCAGCGCTTTTAGAAGCGATGCAAGAGCGGTCGGTGACTGTTGCAGGGCACCATTATAAACTCGATGCGCCTTACTTTGTATTGGCAACTCAAAACCCCATTGAACAAGAGGGGACCTACCCGTTGCCTGAAGCTCAGTTAGATCGTTTCATGTTCTCAATTAACCTTACTTATCCAAGTTTTGAAGAAGAAGTACAAGTTGTTAAATTAACAACTTCGAGCGCACAGTCTGATGTTGAGGTTGTTTTTTCTGCGAATGAAATTTTGGAATTTCAGGCACTTATTCGAAAAATTCCAGTGGCTGATAATGTAATTGAATATGCAGTTAAAATGGTTGGTAAAACCCGTCCAAATTCTTCTGAAGCACTTCCACTAATTAAGCAGTATGTGGATTGGGGTGCAGGTCCTAGAGCGTCGCAAAATCTAATATTAGCCGCCAAAACTTTTTCCGTTATTAAAGGGAAATTTTCTCCAGACATCGAAGATGTGCAAGCCGTTGCCATTAGTATTCTTCGTCACAGAATTATCAAAAACTATAAGGCAGAAGCCGATGGTATTTCAGTAGAGACCATTATTGAAAGTTTATTCTAAACGTAGTATTATCTATTTTTTTGTAATTTAAAGTCTTTTTATCTGATAATAATTTATTTTTTTAAACTGAATTCAGGTTTTAATTAAATTATATTCATAAACTCGTCTTATTCACTTTTTAATTGAATATAATTTTATTTAATTCGTACTTTTACGAACGATTATTACGAAATAAAATTATTCATTATTATGGCTTTCGATATAAATATTATTAAAGAAGTGTACCGTCAAATGCCGGAACGCATCGAAAAAGCACGTCAACTCGTTGGACGTCCACTTACCTTATCTGAAAAAATTCTTTACAGTCACCTTTGGGACGACAATGCTACAAAAGCATATGAGCGTGGAAAAGATTATGTAGACTTTGCCCCTGATAGAATTGCCTTACAAGATGCAACGGCACAAATGGCGTTATTGCAATTTATGCAAGCGGGTAAAACTAAGGTAGCAGTACCTACTACGACACATTGTGATCACTTAATTCAAGCAAAAAATGGAGCCGGAACCGATTTACAAAGTGCTTTAAACACGAGTAATGAAGTTTTTAACTTTTTAGAATCAGTCTCAAACAAATACGGATTAGGATTTTGGAAACCAGGTGCAGGAATTATTCACCAAGTAGTCCTAGAAAATTATGCGTTTCCTGGTGGAATGATGATTGGAACCGATTCGCATACCGTAAATGCGGGTGGATTGGGAATGATAGCCATTGGTGTGGGTGGTGCAGACGCTGTAGATGTGATGGCCGGGATGGCTTGGGAATTAAAATTTCCAAAATTAATAGGTGTAAAACTAACGGGTAAACTTTCTGGTTGGACTGCACCCAAAGATGTCATTTTAAAAGTCGCAGGAATTGTTTCTGCAAAAGGAGGAACTGGAGCCGTAGTAGAATATTTTGGTGAAGGTGCTATCGGAATGTCATGTACAGGAAAAGGAACCATTTGTAATATGGGAGCTGAAATAGGAGCAACCACTTCTACTTTTGGTTATGACGAATCGATGGAACGTTATTTACGTGCTACCGAGAGAGCCGATGTTGCAGATGCTGCAAATACAGTCAAAGAACATTTAACTGGAGATGCTGAAGTCTATGCAAATCCAGAAAATTATTTTGATCAAGTCATTGAAATCAATTTATCAGAGTTAAGTCCTTTATTAAACGGTCCTTTTACGCCAGATTTATCTACAAAAGTAGGTTCAGACATGAAAGCTATTGCAAATAAAAATGATTGGCCTTTAAAAGTTGAATGGGGATTGATTGGATCTTGTACGAATTCTTCATACGAAGATTTATCAAGAGCAGCTTCTATAGCTCAACAAGCCTTAGATAAAGGTTTAGGGATCAAAGCTGATTTTGGAATCAATCCAGGTTCTGAAAAAGTACGTTATACAGCAGATAGAGACGGAATCTTAAGTGTGTTTGAACAATTAGATGCAAAGATTTTCACCAATGCTTGTGGTCCTTGTATTGGGCAATGGGCACGCTATGAAGATCCTAAAAACGCACCTAAAAACTCAATCATTCATTCTTTCAATAGAAACTTTGCAAAACGTGCAGATGGAAATCCAAACACACATGCATTTGTGGCTTCACCAGAAATGGTGGCTGCAATTACCATTGCAGGTCGTTTAGATTTTAATCCTATGACAGATTCTCTAATTAATAAAGAAGGTGAAAAGGTGATGTTAGACGAGCCAACGGGATGGGAATTACCTCCAAAAGGTTTTGAAGTAAAAGATGACGGATACCTTGCTCCCGAAGACGATGGAAGTGGTGTTGTGATTAATGTGAGTCCAGATTCTGAAAGGTTACAATTATTAGCTCCTTTTGAGCCGATTGGCAATACAATTGACGGCGCAAAATTGTTAATTAAAGCTCATGGAAAATGTACGACCGACCATATTTCTATGGCGGGACCTTGGTTGCGTTATAGAGGGCATTTAGATAATATTTCTAATAACTGTTTGATTGGTGCTGTAAATGCATTCAATATGAAAACTAATTTTGTAAAAAATCAATCAGATGGGGAGTATGATGCAGTTCCTTTAACGGCAAGAGCCTATAAAGCAGCGAATATAAAAACTATTGTTGTTGGGGATCATAATTACGGGGAAGGCTCATCAAGAGAACATGCGGCGATGGAGCCACGTCACCTGGGAGTGGCTGCAGTGCTTGTAAAATCATTTGCGCGTATTCATGAAACCAACCTTAAAAAACAAGGAATGTTAGGGTTGACGTTTGCAACGGAATCGGATTACGATTTAATTCAAGAAGATGATACCTTTAATTTTGTAGATCTGAATGCATTTGCACCTGGAAAACCTTTAACCATTGAAGCGGTTCACGCGGATGGTTCTAAGGATGTCATCATTGCAAACCATTCCTATAACAATTCTCAAATAGAATGGTATAATGAAGGTTCTGCATTGAACTTGATCAAAAAACAAAACGGCTAAGTAGTGAATTAATTTACTATAGTTTTTCGAAAGTTATTTAGTGACTTTCGATAAAAATTAAATCGAGACCTCTCAACATATGAACGGTCTCGATTTTTTTTTGCACCCGTCATTGCGAGCGTAGCGCGGCAATCTGTTGATGTGAAAAGTGAAAAGTGAAAAAAGACTAACGAGTATTAAGTACAAAGTATTAAGTATTGAGTACAAAGTATTAAGAAAATAGAAAATAGAGAAGAGACGAAAGGCAATTAGGATTTTCCTTGTCACTCTAAGCGCAGTAGAAGTGTCATTTCGAGTGTAGCGTGGCAATCCTGTTGAGTTGAACTGGAAAGTAACATATTACGTCGTTGTACTACTTTGTGATGACAAAAAAACAAAAGAGGCTCTCTAAAAAGGTTTTACTTTATCAATCTGAAATAAATTCAGAAAGACAGATTTTCTACTTTTTTGACAGACTTTATTTTTGAAATTTTTTCACAAAAAATTCCGTCAAAAACAAATTACAAAGAATCATGGAGTAGGCATAAATGGTATCCTCTACAGGAATAGTCCCCATACGAATCCCTAAATTTTCGGCATTGTTATACCAAACCACTTGGTTGTCAATAAAGCTCCCGGTTAAGATGCCATTCACAATAAAAAACGGAATCAGCATCACTAAAAAGGTCAAGAAAAAATGCTGAAGCAACTTAGTATTGTATTTATAAACGAGTATCGTTAACGGAATCGCCAAGCCAAAATTAATCACCGTGTACCATTTGTCATAGTTTACGAGTGCAAGGATGAATAACAGACTCATCAGACCAATGCTAATAGCCCTTGTAACTGCCTTGTTGAGCTTTAGGTTCGGAAAATAGAGTAGGAGTGCATAATGTGTAAACACACAAGCAAAGGGAATACAGATAAAAAACAACCATTCTTCAATAGGAAGACTAAA